>Ga0316221_1001513_pt1 | contig 23945 bp, 25 predicted proteins | sample TBH18007metaG_FD_206003 | JGI IMG/M metagenome (GOLD analysis project Ga0316221, IMG submission 206003) | Freshwater microbial communities from Trout Bog Lake, Wisconsin, USA - TBH18007 | ecosystem: Environmental > Aquatic > Freshwater > Lake > Hypolimnion/Profundal zone | place: USA: Wisconsin... | reverse complement strand
ATTATCAAATTCTGCCATCAGGCGGAGGTATTTATCCTTTTGCTCCTGTAATTCATCGGCTAATTTCTCTAATTCCCCCTCCTCAGAAAGCGGATCATTCAAAATAACCGTACCGGCTGCATTTTCGTCAGTATTCATACCCATTCCGGTAACCTGGTCAACTGTTTCGGCGTTTTGCGTCAATTCTTTTTCTTCCATAATGTTTATTCTAATGCCAGCAATACTGTCAAAAATATTGCCGGGACAAAGAAAAGGGAAAAATTGGCAGAACCGAAACCCGATTTAATTAAAAAACACCCCCCAACCATTCACAACCACCAACCATCCACCCCCCATAACCCTAAACCCTAACCCTTAAACCCTAAACCATTCTCTATATTTGCCAGATGACAAAAGTGTACCTAAGGAAAAAGATTGCTCCCAGAATTGCCAATGGCCATCCCTGGATCTATGGAAATGAAGTAGACCATATTGAGGGGCCGGTTGAGGGTGGAGAGATCGTGGAAGTGTATTATGGACCGGATAAATTTGCCGGCAAAGGATATATCAATCCAAAATCGCAAATATTGGTTCGTTTACTGACCCGGAAGAATGAGCCGATTGATGATGCTTTTTTCCTGAGGCGGATCAAAGAAGCCTGGCAGTATCGTCAAAAAATCGGTCTCACCGAAAACTGCCGGCTCGTATTTGGCGAAGCAGATCAGTTACCCGCATTGGTGATTGATAAGTTTAACGACTATTTTGTTTTACAGACCCTTTCACTGGGAATGGATAAATGGAAACCCGCCATCGTTCAATCACTCGAAACCCTGTTTTCTCCAAAAGGTATTTATGAACGAAACGATGTGCCCGTTAGAGAACTGGAAGGGTTACCACAGCAGAAAGGTTTTTTATCAGCTCCTTTTGATACACGTATCCTGATCAAAGAAAATGGTTTGCAATTGTATGTGGATGTAGAGAACGGACAAAAAACGGGTTATTTCCTCGATCAGCATTTGAACAGAAAAGCGATTCAGCATATTGTAAAAGACGCAGAAGTACTAGGCGTTTTTACTTATACGGGTAGTTTTGAGGTGCATGCTGCTCATTATGGCGCGAAATCGGTATTGGGACTGGATATTTCAGACAATGCAGTTTTACAGGCAAATGAAAATGCCAAATTAAACAAACTGGAAAATACCTGTCGTTTCGAAGCCATGAATGCTTTTGATGTTTTGAAACAATGGGCCAAAGAAGGGAAAAAATATGATGTGGTGATGCTGGACCCGCCTGCATTTACAAAGAGTCGGGAAAATATACAAAAAGCCCTTACCGGCTATAAAGAGATCAATCTACGCGGAATGAAACTTTTGCGAAATGGTGGATTTTTGGTTAGCTCCAGTTGCACCAACCTGGTTAGCCCGGAACAATTCATACATACCATTGAACAAGCCGCATGGGATGCCAAAAAAAGAATAAGACAGGTTTGCTTTCAACAGCAATCACCCGATCATCCTATCATACCGGGAATGGAAAACACGAATTACCTGAAATTTTTAATTGTGGAAGTAACGGATAGAAATTAAAGCAGCTTATTTAGCCACCTGAAATTTACCCGATTCGATAATTCTGCCGCTCTGATCGCGGAGTTGGTAAACATATAAGCCGCGAAAATAATTTTCATCCAAAGTGATCGTCATCTTCGAATCAGTAATATGTGTTTCATTCATCTTCTTACCAATGAAACTATATATCTGTAAAGTATAGGTTTTGTCAACTGTTTTGTCGAAGATAAAATTGATAAAACTGGTAGCCGGGTTGGGGTAAAAATGAATCACCTTATCCGGATCGTCGGGAAACGAAACAGCAGGTTTATTATCTGCAACATAACTGCTGATGATAACAAAACTCAGTAATAAGATGGTTATGTAGCTTTTGCGCATGGGCATTATATACATAAAACTACCCAAACAATCCGATTTAAGCAAATAGGCTGGCAAAATTTTAACAACTATAGCCAAAGCAAGGTGATTAGTCATTTACTAAATGACTAATCACCTGATCTATGACTTACAATGTATAATTTATCACCTATCACTGATTACTACCCCAATGTTGCTAAGCAACCCTGTATCGCTGCAAAATCCGGAAGATCACCGGGAGTAGGACATACTTCTGCATACTGAATAGTTCCTTCTTTATCAATCACAAAAGCGGCACGCTTGCTTACGCCTTGCATTCCAAATGCAGGGAATGTATCATATAACACGCCAAAAGCTTTGGCCGCGTCTTTATTAAAGTCGCTTAACAAAGGGAAGTTCAGATTTTGTTCTGCTTTGAATTTACCCAATGAGAATAATGAATCTACCGATACACCAAATACATTTGCATTGGTATTATTATAGATGCCGATATTATCTCTCACATTACACAGCTCTGCAGTACATACCCCTGTAAAAGCTAATGGAAAAAATAAGATCACTACATTCTTTCCTTTTTGATCTGCCAGTGATACCGGATTTTTATCCGTATCAAATAATGTAAAATCCGGTGCTTTTTCGCCTACTTGCTTACTCATAAATGGTTTTTTATTTAAAATTAGTATTTCAATTTTGTAAAGATACGAAGGATGTTGGTAGTTGAGGGGTGGCTGTTGGCTGTTGGCTTTTGGGGGTTGGCTGTTGGCTTTTTTGATTTTTGATTTTGCTTCCGCCAATGAGCTTTATTCCAGTTTCATTTCGGGTACAAAATCAGGTATCACCAATCTGCCGGCAGTTTTGGATTTGATTTCTTCTATGCTTACACCCGGGGCGCGTTCTTTGAGTACAAATCCCTGATCGGTAATATCCAGTACTGCTAATTCGGTAACTACTTTTTTTACGCAGCCAACACCTGTTAAAGGAAGACTGCATTTAGGTAATAATTTGCTTTCGCCTTTTGGGTTGGTATGCATCATGGCAACAATAATATTTCGGGCACTGGCTACCAGGTCCATGGCACCTCCCATTCCTTTCACCATTTTACCGGGGATCTTCCAATTGGCAATATCACCTGTATCGCTTACTTCCATGGCACCTAACACGGTAAGATCTATTTTACCTGCGCGGATCATGCCAAAACTTTCGGCGCTGTCAAAGAATGAACCACCGGGAACCAGGGTAACCGTTTCTTTTCCTGCATTGATCAGGTCCGCATCAATCGCTGCCTCTTCCGGATAAGGGCCCATACCCAATATTCCATTTTCGCTTTGAAAAATAACCGTCATTCCCTCGGGTATATAATTAGATACAAGGGTAGGAATACCGATACCCAGGTTCACATACATACCATCTCGCATTTCTAATGCAATTCTTTTGGCAATGGCGTATTTATCTAATGACATGGGAGTAATTAATAATTAAGAATTAATAATTGAACAGGATGTATTCAACTATAGTTTTACTGTTTTCTTTTCAATTCGTTTTTCGTAGTTCTTTCCTTCAAATATTCGATGTACATATACACCGGGAACATGGATCTGGTCGGGGTCGAGTTCGCCGGGTTGTACAAGTTGTTCTACTTCGGCAATGGTGATATCTCCGGCCTTGGCCATGGAGGTCGAAAAATTACGGGTGGTTTTACGGAATACCAGGTTGCCCAGCGTATCTCCTTTCCAGGCTTTTACGATCGCAAATTTGGCATGCAGTGCATGTTCCATCAGGTACATCTTTCCATCAAATTCGCGGATCTCTTTTCCATTGGCAATTTCGGTTCCATATCCGGCGGGAGTAAAAAAAGCAGGGATGCCCATTCCGGCCATTTGAATTCGGGTAGCCAGTGTGCCTTGTGGAATGAGGTCTACTTCCAGCTCTCCGCTTAATAACTGACGTTCAAACTCTGCGTTTTCTCCTACATAACTGCTCATCATTTTTTTGATCTGCCGGGTTTTCAGCAATAAACCCAAACCAAAATCATCAACACCTGCATTATTTGAAATACAGGTGAGATCAGTCACACCTTTTTTTACAATAGCGGAAATACAATTTTCTGGAATGCCATTCAGCCCAAAACCACCCAGCATCAGGGTATCCCCATCAGCCAGATCGAAGATGGCTTCATCTGCATTCTGAAATAGTTTATTCATATAGCAAGCATTGAATACAACCAGGCGGGTCCAAACTAAATAGCCGGCTTCGCCTGACCATGATTATTATCTTCTAATTTTCTCTTGGCACGAATTCCATATTGTTCCACAGAATCCATCAATACCTTCATTTCCAGCGGATGTGCTTCGTAATATTGCAAACTGTTATAAAACTGATCGCGCTTGATAGCGTGTATAGAAAACACCTGCTCATACAAACGGATATTCTCATGTTTCGTTTTGGCCAATGTATCTTTTGCAGTTGTTAACAGATACCATTCATCTGCTTTCATCATATCCCACATCACCATTTTCATCTTGTCGATTTCCATGGGTTTTTCTTTTGCAGATCCCCAGTGACAGCTGCTGATCAGGCATACCGGAATAATTACAAACAGTATGACAGTTATTTTTCTCATTTCAGCTCCTGTTTGTATAGTGGCGCATTTACGATATCCAATTCGGTGATGAGTTCAATCAATTTTGTTTTCTCTTCATCACTTCCTTTTCTAAATATTCCAATCAGCTCCTGTGCCCTGCCCTGAAAAAAGAACTGTAATATCATGGTATTGGGATTCTCTCTGTTAAACGCCTGCAATTGCAACAGGCTTTGTAATATATTTTTTCTGCCTTCCGCCTCGTTTTCATAGAGTTTATCCAGACCAGAACGGTAGTATTTATAGATGGCATCATGTACAATATTATACCGGGTATTGATCAGGTTTTCGTTTAACCAATACCGGTTTCGCACACCATCAAATACTTTCCATCCGCTGATATATTTCCCTTCGGGCGAATTATTGATAATATTCTGGGCTTTCCGGTAAAACTCATCTCCTCCTTTGGGTGAAAAAGAATCATAATCCAACCCAAGAATCATATAGGCATAATAGGCAAAGATGGCTGGCAAATTGGCCACAGAAGCATCTGTTCCCTGTACCCGGTTCTCATTGAACTCAACCGGTTGAAATTCTACATACTTAAAAGCCACATCCGCATCCAGGTAATTCACCAGTGCCGATTGGTACGAGGTATTGAATATCGGGCGGGCAGTTTGTACAGTAAGTGTGGCTTTATAATTATTGGTTTCCAGGATACTTTCTACACTCAGGATAAAGCTGCAAACGATTTTCTCATTTGACTGAAACTGGTCGTTGGTCCATCTCCTCGAATTCATCAAATTGTTCAGCTGCGTTTGGAGCGTCGTAAATATTTTTTTATCAACTGTAGAATTGATTCCGCGGGATAATACCGTAACCCGGGCCTGTAATTCCTGCGAAAAAGCAGCCGGTACGGCCAGCAAAAAAGAAAGAGAGAATATAATCAGTTTTTTATGCATCTATCCGGATTGTGATTAATAAATCACGCTTGTAAAGATACCAATGTTCGGTATTCCCTGTTACCAGCAAGTACAGATTTCAAACATTTCAGGTAAAGCCCGATTGAAGCTAACAAAAAACGACAGTGATGAACTGTCGTTTTTAATAATTTGGAAAGATTTAGCTTATCTGAACAGATCGTTATCGTTATTTCTTCTATGGTATACTTTGCCTTCCATAAATTCCTGGGTGGCCAAAATAGCCGGGTTAGGCATTTTTTCGTAAGCCCTTGAAATTTCAATCTGCTCTTTGTTTTCATGAATTTCTTCCAGGCTGTCTGTATGACTGGCAAACTCTTCCAGTTTATTATGCAATTCTTCTCTCAGAGAAATATTGATCTGGTTAGCTCTTCTGGCAATGATTGCGATAGACTCGTACAGGTTACCTGTTTTTGATTTAATATCAATCAGGCTTTTTGTTTCAACAACACTGGCGGTATTAGCGCTCATTTGCCTTCTTAGTTTGCTCATTTTTCAGGTTTTTTAAGAAATTATTGGTTTGTGTTTTTACTTTATTTACTTCATCCAGGTGCTTGCTGTCTGCATAGCGCTCTGTAAAATCGTTGCACTCAGAAAGTACTTTTTCGAAGCGCTCTTTTTGCTTCTCTTCGTAACTCATTTCAGCATACTTATAATAGGCCTTAATCACTAACACCTTGTATTCATCCCCTTTTTTGGAATCCGGGTAATTATCAGAAACAGAAGCAAAAGCTATGGCCGCTGCTTTGTAAAAACCGAGATTATAATATAGTTCAGCACTCAGGTATTCTTTTCTTTCCAGTTTCTCCCTGCATTTATCAATGATCTCGGTCGCTTCTTTTAACCTGGCGGAAGAAGGGTGTGTATTGATAAAAGCCTGCATCAGCTGCATGGTTTTATTGGTATTGGTCTGATCCAGCTCTACTTTGGGTGATTGCCTGAAATAGCAAAACGCCCGCATATAATCACATTCTTCATTCTTTGGACTGGTAGGAAAATTCTCAACAAATGTTTTGAAAAGATTCTCCGCATTCAGGTAATCCTTCTCGTAATAATAAGAATACGCAAACTTATAGTACATATCCTCATACCGTGTGGTTCCTTTTACGTAAGGAAAGATGTCTTCGTACAATTGCTGGGCGTAACTATATTGCTTTTTAGCATAAAACTGTTCCGCCATTTTGTATTTGTACTCGTAATCCTTACTCTTCAGAATCTTACCAAACTTAGTAGAACAGGAAGACGCAAGAATCACCACCGATAATAAAAAAAGTACAATTCTATTCATACAAGTTGGCAAAATTAGTTATTTGCGGGCAATTTATGACCACAGATTTTGCTTTAGGCTTTTGGGTAGTTAAGAATTACCTAAAACAAGAGAATATTGACTATTGAATAAGGAATTTTGAACTGATGAAGTAGTTATTTCACCCGGATCTATCAATATCTTAATTTCTTTAATACATCAAAAAAGCTGCTTTTCAGCAGCTTTTTTGACTATTTATTGGGAAAAAGCTTATTTATCGCCTTCTCCTTCCTGTAATTTGGCTTTGATTTCTGCCAGCGCACCCAAGTCACCCAAGGTTGCTTTTTCAACTTTAGCCTGGATATTTTTCACCGCTTTCTTGGTGTTATCCGATTCTGTTTTGGCTTCTTTTTTGGCAGCTTCTTTTACTTCAGCTTCCTGCTGCTCCCAGATACGTGCATGACTTAACACGATCCTTTTTTCATTGCGATCAAATTCGATCACCATGAACTGGGCGGTTTCATCAGCCTGAACCTGTTTGCCATCTTCCTTATTCAGGTGACGGTTAGGGGCAAATCCTTCCAATCCGTATTGTAATTGTACCAGGGCACCTTTATCGTCTTTACGGGTAACTGTTCCTTCATGGATGGTTCCAACGGCAAAAGTATCTTCCAGTGCGTTCCAGGGATCTTCTTCGAGTTGTTTATGTCCTAACTGCAGTTTGCGGTTTTCTTTATCAATACTTAAGATAATGATATCGATCTGCTCGCCTACTTTGGTATAATCAGTTGGGTGATTGAAACGTTTTAACCAGCTCAGATCGCTGATATGGATCATTCCACCGATACCGGGTTCCAGTTCAACAAATACACCATAAGGAGTGATGTTTTTAACTAGTCCTTTGTGCTTGCTGTTTTCAGGGAATTTGGTTTCGATCGTATTCCAAGGATCCTGGCTCATTTGTTTGATGCTCAGGCTCATTTTACGTGAGTCTTTATCCAGGGTTACCACTTTCGCTTCATACTCATCGCCCAATTTGAAGAATTCCTTCGCATTGATCGGGGTATTTGCCCAGGTAATTTCTGATACGTGTACCAGTCCTTCAACACCCGGCTGAATTTCCAGGAATGCACCGTAATCTTCAATATTCACCACTTTACCTTTCACTACGCTACCTTCTGCCAAACCTTCAGGCAACACATCCCAGGGATGTGGGGTAAGTTGTTTCAGGCCCAAGCTGATACGTTTTTTGTCGTCGTCGAAATCCAATACCACCACTTGTAATTTCTGGTCCATCTTCACCACTTCGCTTGGGTGAGAAATACGTCCCCATGAAATATCGGTGATATATAATAAACCATCCAATCCACCCAGGTCCATAAACGCACCAAAGTCTGTGATGTTTTTCACCACACCTTCCAGTACCTGGCCTTTTTCGAGTTTGCTCATGATCTCGGCACGTTGTGCTTCGATATCGCTTTCGATCAGGGCTTTATGAGATACAACGGCATTTTTGATGGCTTCATTGATCTTAACCACTTTAAATTCCATGGTTTTACCTACAAACTGGTCGTAATCAGTTACAGGTTTCACATCGATCTGAGAACCTGGTAAGAAAGTTTCCATACCAAATACATCCACGATCAATCCACCTTTTGTTTTGCTGGTTACGGTACCGGTAATTACTTCGCCGGTCTTATGTACTTCCACAATTCTTTCCCATGCACGGTAAATGCGGGCAGATTTGCGGCTCAGGTGCAGGTTACCACCCCTGTCTTCTTTTTCTACTACCATTACTTCCACATCATCACCAATCTTCAATCCCTGTACATCACGGAATTCGTTCAATGATACCAATCCATCACTTTTAAAACCGATGTTAACTACTACATCTGTTTTCGTTAAGGCCACAACAGCACCTTTTACGATTTCACCATCTTCGATCTGAACAAAAGTGTCATCATACACTTTGTCATATTTCATTCTTTCTGTTTCAGCATAATGACTCACATTACGTTTGTCAATGCTCCAGTCAAAATCATCATGCGCGGTTTCAATCACCGGCGCTGATACAGGTGCATTTGTTGTCGCAGTAGTAACTTCTGCAGCTTCTGTGGCTGTAGCGTTCTCCTGTGCATCTGCGTTTAGTTGTTTGTTAATGAATTTCATACAATACCCGAGGGTTTTATTTCGGGGCAGCAAAGGTAGGGAACTGAAGGGAGATGGGAAAGGAATTTAGGCAGTTTTTGGTGGTTTCCGGCCCATTACAGTATCTAAAAATGCTATACAAAGGTTCCAAATGCCACAAACATTTGTTTTTCAGTCAGTTAGCCTCATTTCTGGTACCAATAGTATCCTCAATACCAGCCCTTTTAGAAATCGTTTGGCCGGGTTTTCTATGTATTTGCGTCGTATCTGGGTTTATATTTCTTCGGTTAAAACCGAAGCGGCTTCGGTTGTAACCGAAGAAAACCCGAAGAAGCTTCGGTTGCAACCGAAGCAGAACCGACTGAAATAAGACGCGAATACGAAGGAAATAGAATTGGTATCTGGATCTTTCTACCTTTTTTGAAGGGGATACTTTGGTAATGCAATGTGTTGGTGATAACACCAACACCGGCCAAAAGCTTTGACTGCAACCGAAGCAGAACCGACTCAAATAAGACGCGAATACGAAGGAAATAGAATTGGTATCTGGATCTTTCTAACTATTTTTGAAGGCGATACTTTGGTAATGCAATGTGTTGGTGATAACACCAACTCCGGCCAAAAAAGCACTTTATATGAATTTAGCAATCTTATTTGTAATTGTTTATATCGCCACCGTAACGATATTTCTATTGATGCCGAAGAAAGCCTTTCATAGTCTTATTAGAAAAGATATAGACAAGGATTTTAAACCCGAAGGAAAGAGTATTGTTTATAGAGGCGTGGGCTATTGGCGGATGGTAATACTTGGCGGCGGCCTTGTTGCCGCAGTACTTACATTCCTTATTAAGATTATTTTTTATTAGCCTTCATGGTCGAAATGGTATATAGTTACCTGATAACACCAACACCGGCCAAAAGCTACTAAAAAGGGTAAATAATGCTTATGCTATTAGATGCAGTCGGAATGCCAGCCAAAGATTTTAAACCATTTGTGAGGTTTCTTTTTGCCTCCCCCTTTATTATATCCATATTCATTATTCTTTTTTCCAAATTTTTAGATAGACCAAAAAAGAAAAAATAGTGGTGGTCTAACAAGTATATAGTTACCTGATAACACCAACACCGGCCAAATTAGACTTTGACAGCCTGTTTATCCGATTAACTTACGCTACTATATTCTTCGTCAGTTACCGGCTGAAGCCAGGTTACCTGCACATCGTCTTTGTAATTCGTAATAGCGATATGGGTCATATTAGTAAAAGCAGATGCTCCATGCCAATGCTCGATATTTTCTGGAATGATTACGGTATCTCCTTTTTGTATAGACCGGGCCGGTTTACCTTTTTCCTGGTAAAAACCTTTGCCTTCAATCACCAGCAATACCTGCCCTTTTGGATGGGTATGCCAATGGGTTCTGGCACCGGGTTCAAAACTTACGCTTCCTGCCGAGAATTCATTGTTTTTATCCTTAGCTACCAGCGGTGTCAGGAAAGCATTTCCGGTAAACCAATCATTGGGTAAGGGATTTCCTTTGGGGAATATTTCGGTTGGGTTCATAATTGATTGGTTTTGGTAGTGAATTTTTGTGGGAGTTCCCAATCTTTATTCGCCCAAAATCTGTTCAATTTCGATTTTAAGAATTGGCAAATATTGAATTACAATACCCCATATTATTTCGTCAGACACATTATCATACCCATGGATAATCCTATTGCGTGTATCTACAATTTTCCGGGAATTAGAAAGTTCAATTGTACTATCTTTTTGAAAAATACGCTTGGTAGCTTCACCAATAATTTCAATATTACGTTCTACTGCCCTTCTCGTCCTTGTATCGTTCTCGTAAGCTGAAAATTCTTTAGGCTGTTCTTCGAAGAAAGATTCAATTTCTGTTATCGCTTGCAAAATATCATATAGCCATGTTTTGATTTCAATGTCCATAAACAAGTTTTCTGGTTTTGTTTACGGCTTGCTTGAAATAAGGGTTTTTTATGGCTTTTTGTTCAATCAGGTCAACAGGTCGGTTTAGTATCTCTTGTAATGAGAATTTGAAACTAAAGTAATTGTCAGCGTATAGTTTTAAGTCGATTGCATCAAAATCTACGATAAAGTCAATATCACTTTTTTCAGTCAGTTGAGTAGACATGACAGATCCAAATACATATAATTCCCTTACGTTATATAAAGCGCAAAGTCTTTTTATGTCAGCTGAATATTTGTCTATGTAAGTCATTTCATACCAAAATTAAGCAAATTGCATTCAATGACAACAAACCGCGCTATAATTTCATTTACCCATCTCTACTGTATTCCTACTTTCCCATAATGAAGCGCAATTACCCCACACGCAAAAGTTTTAGACTCCATAAAATTTAACTTAGTAATCCCTGGTATATTATGAAACAAAGGCATACCCTTTCCCAATAATATGGGATTCACAAATAGCCAAAATTCGTCAATCAGCCCTTCCTGTAATAGTGCTTGTGAAGCAGCCGGACTTCCAAAGATTAAAATATTTCTTCCCTCCTGCTTTTTGATTTTATGGATATTGTCTGCCAGTTGATCACGAATCACCGTGGTTTTATCTAGTCCTTCTTCACTCATTGTCTTTGATAAAACAATTTTTGAAACCCGGTTATACCATTCCGAATGTTCTTTGTCGTGTTTGGATGCATTGGGTGCATCACCGGCAGTTGGCCAATAAGCCTGCATCATTTCATAAGTTACCCGTCCATATAGTGCAGTGTCTGCAGTAGCAGTCATAGTGCCCACAAAATCAAAAATCTCTTCATCTATTTTTATCCAGTTCATTTCTCCGTTAGGTCCGGCCACAAAACCGTCAAGGGAATTGTGCATGAAAAAAATCAACTTTCTCATATGGTTATTTATTTAGGTGTATTTGCTTTTACAAGCCAGGCAAGTTACTAAAACTTATTTTTTAGGGGAAAATTTTAGAACCTTCAAACCAATGATATCACCCGCATACAGATTGCCCTTACTATCAATAGCTATATCATGAAACCAGCAAGTGGTTCTATCTGTTGCCCCGCTTGCTCCAAAATGATTGTTGGGTTGCAGAGAGGAATCAAACTCGAAAATAGTGGACCCCATTACGCTGCTATCGGCTTTTTTTATTGGATCATAGTCTATAGCAAAGAGATGCCCGGCTTTGTCCAGAGCAATCGAGGGCAGCTGTTCTACCCGCGCATCATTTTTCAACTCCTTCAAAAATTTACCTGCGGTATCAAATAATTGTACCCGGTTATTTTGTCTGTCGGCAACATAAATCCTGTTGTTTTTGTCAATCGCAATGCCATGAGGTATGATGAATTCTCCTGGCTTGCTCCCGTAGGTACCCCAGGCTTTTATATATTTCCCCGTTGAAGAAAATTTGACTACCCTGCTATTTCCATACCCATCGCTTACATAAAAACAACCATCCTCTCCCACTGCAATATCGGTTGGGAGATTAAAATGCAAAGAATCGTTGCCCGGTACTTTTGCTACCCCTAATTTCATGAGTAATTTTCCATCATGACTAAATTTGAATATCTGGTGGAGTCCTACATCTGTTAACCAGATATTATTCTGTTTATCAACCGTTAATCCGTGCGGCATAATGAAATAGTTGGCACCCCAGGCGTTAATGATCTTTCCTGATTCATTGTCAAGTTCCAATACCGTATTTTGTGAAATAGCAGAGTCAGGAAATGGGGTAGTCCATTTTCTTCCTGCTCTATGAAAAACAAATATGTGATCGTTTGTATCAATACCAATACCTGTTGGCTGGCTGAGTGAATAACTTTTGCTAAGTTCCGGCCAACCGGCTACCAATTGGTAGTGTATCTGAGCTTCGTCGTTTTGAACAAATGCCCTTTTTCCATTGCAGGAAAACAGGCAGGCAATGAGTAAGAGTGTAGAAAATAATTTCATATTGGATATAAAATGGATTATTTTTTTTCTGATTATTTCAAAGCAAGTGTGTCAACATTCCAAATCCCGTGTGTGGATTTCCATTTCCCGTCTTTGTCACGCTTAAGCAGTTCAAGATACTTGCCATGCTCTGTGGTAACTTTTCCGGTTGCATCTTTTATGCTCAATTCATAACGACCCACTTCATATCCTAGGTCACCATTACTACCTGTTGCCGTAGTGGCAACAGAAACATCAAAAGTCGCGGCATCAATGGCAGATTGCCAATATTTTTGAATTTTCTCCCTTCCCGAAATGGGCGCTTCATTAGGCGGGAGTTCCATTGCATCTTCTGTGTACAGGCTGGCGGCGGCTACTGCATCTTTGTTATTAATAGCTTTCGCAAAATCCCTGTTCATTTGTGAAAGCTCTTCTGCGGTAGCTGGTTTAGAATTATTGTTGTTACTGCAGCTACTAAAAATTAATAAGCCGAATAAAAGACTCGAAGCGAATAAATAAGTGCTTTTCATTGAATTTATGTTTAAAAGTGGAAATTCTGTGGGTATTACCGCAAACGGTCGTGTATTGAAACAGTTGGGGAAAGTTCATCCGTCGCCCATGGATTACGATTGCTGAATAAATGTACTAAAAGTTGAGAATATATTCTGCTGATCAGTAGCATTGGGTAGCCCTGAAACTGATGTGGGGATATTTGCTGCAAATGAAAGATACGATTCGTCAAGCAGCAATTGCTGCAATGCTTTGTTAGTTGCAGTTTTTTGAGTTATTGAATGATTACAACTTTGTTATGGTCGATGTTAGCAGCACTTAAATAAATGGCAATCTCGCTTGTTAGTTTTGAATTTCTGTTATCTATCCAAATTTTGTTTTCATTATATCCGAGATATGATGCCGTAATTGAAAATTTCTTTTTTGAATATTTTGTTGATAACACTAATTTAAAACGCCCAGTATTTTCAGTAGTTAATATGTTTCTAGAACCTAATTTTAGTGATGCATTTGGTAAAGCCCTTTTCAAAGTTGAATCATATACTATTCCCGAAATAATATATTTTGAACTATCGTTTTTGATTTTATTCTGCGCAAATGGTTTATGACAAATCATAAAAATTATCAATAAAATAGGGGCCTGCTTTATAGAAAGAGTATTCTTAGTCATAAACATTGTGTTTAAAAGTTTTATACTTTCAGCTAACGGTTTTGACGCTTGGCGCAATGGCGGATTTAGGAGCACAAAACCATCAATAAACTACAAAAGTTGATGCGAGGTAGAATGCTCAATTAACCACTTCACCCGCAATTGATCCAAACGCCTGGTACCGGCTATTCTACTTTTTATTTTTGGCTCTTTCCGCAAGTAGTTTGGCTGTCGGTATGTGAAGTTTTTGCTCAATTTTCTGTAAGTCTTTAAATTCCATGTCATGAAGTCTGCAATGCTCAACTATCTTAAAATTCATTAGATTCTGGGCTGTTTTAGAAAAGTCTTTTTCACTAATCCTTCCATCAATTTCGTCAAGTCTTAAATTTTTCCCATACCACATTCTAATTCCATGATTGATTATGAAGGCAGATGGTGTTTTCAATCGTTCACTGACTGCTTGTGAAATATTAAGAAGATTGCTTGACCCAAGTGAATGTATTGCTTTAGTAGTGAAGCCATGCAACACACCAAAGTTTAAATTCCAGTAAATTCTTCTAACAAGTTTCTCAATCTTGTCAATACTTAATTCTTTATTTTCCTCTTCTTTTTCCTCAATTGCTTTATTTATTCGTTCGGTCAAGAAAGCAATAAATTCTTGTTCTGCTTTTTCATCTCGAATTAGCTCTATAAATGATTTTATAATACGAAGGTGAACTTTCATTCCTTGTTCATATATGTATTCAAGCCTTTGCTTGTCCAAAGAACCAGACCTGTTCTTAATTATTAGCCCCATAACTTCAACGGTCTTGATACTAAGCCTGAGATTGGTTAGTAATTCATTTGATGCTTCGTCAAAATCATTATCAGCATTTTCATTTGCTTCTTTACGTGCTTCTTCCTGTTTAGATTTTTCAATAAGAATTCTTTTTCTCTCTTCTACTGAATTATGACCAAAAGTTGGTAAAATGGCCTTAACTATTTCTTCCTCATGCATGTCAAAAAATGAAAGTTCATCAGTGTCAAGAGTTGCCGGCAAATACTTTTCAAATAGAATTTCTGCGTTTAATAACAATTCGTCAAGAAGATAATTAGATTTTGTATGATGAGCTATAAATACTGTTATGTATGCGTTTTCGTCTTTGTGCAAATTCGATATTATCTTATTGATAGTTTCTTTTTGGGGTTCTAGATGTTCAGCTAAATACTTTGCAACAAAGAAATAATAAATGTATGTGTAGCAGAAATTAAATTGGTTAAAACTGTTAAACTTGCAGATGTTCACTTTTGACAGTGTTTGCACAATATCAGCAATTGAGAATGGCAAATTAAACTTATCTTTGTAGTCTGCAATGAATACTTGAAAACGGTCATTGTCCAAACTAATACCATTATTTTTATAAATGAAGTATGCCAACTCCGTTAGGAAATTGATGTAAATATCAATTTGGTCATTTTTTACTCCTTGCTTCCTTAAATACAAATAAATTAGTGCTTGGTAGCAATGCCCTTGAGAAGTAATTTCCGAATCCAATGGTTTTTGTGTGTCTTGTGCCGCCAACAATGATAAAATGAAGAAGGGATAAGATGGCATAATACCTTTTCCAAAAATTACTCCGAGTGAATTTTCAATCATCTCGGTTTTTTCATCAATGCTTTGTTGTAAATGGTTTTTATTAATTTGAATTTGCGCTTCTTCCTTGATTTCAATCCATTTTTTAATCAGTCCATTTCTTTCTATTGGAGTAAATTCTCTAATCTTGAACTTATTATAGTCCTTAATAAGATTTTGGTTTTTGATGTTCAAGCCAAAAATATCGTCTACTATTAATACCTGTTTTGGAAAATCTTTGAACTGTTCAATATATTTTTCTTGATGCTTTGCAGAATGAAAATTATCTAAGATTGGAACTATTCTCTTAGGGTCGAAGTCGGCATAGTTTGCTCCATCATACTGCTCTGAAAATGCTTTTTCTAATTTGTTATCAGGCTTCCCTAAGTATTTGTTTTCATCCTCTAAGTAAACTGGGATGTAGTTTAGGTTTCTATATATCTGAAAGATGATTTTGCAAAGCGTTGTTTTGCCTGCTTGATTTTCACCAGCTATTATTATTTTACTAAAAGATAAGATGTCGTCCTTTAAATTCTCGGAATCATATTTATGAGATGCCTCTTCTACATCATAAGACTTCAGTTTAGGAAACACAAAGATGTCATTCAAATTAAGGGTTTCTTTGTTGTGGTGAGATTTGGTAAGAATGTCAGCACTATTAAGAAAAATATTAAACTCATCAGTCGTTTTTAAATTTTTAATTTGGGTTACTGATTTGCATGCCTTAATAATCCAATTGATTGCGTCAAGCCAACCTTCATTCTGGTCAGTAAATGAAGTAACAGGCTTACCGTCTGTTGGCGAAGCCAACAAAGGATTTAATTCCGTGTGCATGGTCCAAGCACACGGACTAATAATTATGGGAATTACTTTTATCCCCTTTCTATTTCGTAGTTTAAGTGCAACGTCTTTCTCAGTAAGGCACGCTTTTGAGGCAAGGAAAGAATCTGAAATCATCAGACAAATGATGTCAGCATTGTTTAAATTATTATCAATGTCGTCTTGAAAATCCTCGCCAGTTTCTATTTTCCTGTCATACCATTCTGAAATTAGCCCACTGTTTTTAAGTGGAGCAATATGATTTATAAACTTTGAAACTAATGTCTCGTCCTTGTGTGAATAGCTTATGAAAAGTTTTAGCATTATCTTTATTTTCTTATTGTTTAAATAATGTTTGTTTACGGTTAGCACTGTAGTACAAGCCTTGCAGGTAACGAACAGGGCTTTATGCAGGTTGGGAATTAGTATTCCGTCTGCACATAACTGCTGCTGATTGAAAATATTTTGATGAATTTATGTACAAAAGTTGATTGTTATTCGTCTGACCAAACCGAAGATGAGATTTGCAATTTGTTGATGTTGTAATGTCAAGCCCAACTTGCATAAAACCCAATGTTAGCGGCTGGTTAGTATACCGTCTTACCTTCATTTTCTGCTTCTAATGCCTCAATAAATCTTGTGCTCCCATTTGAAGTCCTGAGAAGATCTAAATTAAAGTTGTGAGGATAATCTTGTAATTTAGTCGGAATGTTTTTACCTGATTGAACTCCTTTAATATATTTTATTAAGTCAAGAATGCATTTACGGTCGATACAACAATTGTTGTGACTTAGAAGAGTTGACAAATTCGAAAGTCGATTAAGAGCTGTAGTTATGTCCAAAAAGAATTTATATTTAGTTTTTAGATTAATAATTGCTTCCAGTGCTAACCTTATGTCGGAGAATGACTCGTGAAATTCCGCAAGTTCTTCGAGATACTTAATTCTCCAAGAGATTTTCTCAATCTTTGAAAAGGCTTTTGTTAATTTATTGTGTGTCGGAATGTGAACAGTTAAGGATTCTTGTTTGTCTGTTCTCCAAGTTGGAGAGAAAATGTCTAGTTCATCACTAATATAACGCTGGATCCATAAGAAGTAAATAACAGAATTGCTCTTTAATGTTGATACTCTTGTTAAAATAATGGGAGTTGGAAATCGTTCTGCATATAGAAGAAAGCTTTTGTCGATACTGCAACTTATAGTTTTGTCTTTGTTGATTTTAAGGGGACTGTCTGTCCCTTTTATTTGGAGGTAACATACATGGCCAGTAGAATTGAAAATGTCGTGCCCATGTTTGTTTGTCCCATTTTTTGAAAAGAACTCAATCATTAAATCAATGCCGTAATCTCTTTCAGATAGTCCTCTTACAACACAATGTTCTGGGACAGCATTAAGCACTTGTCTTACTGCTTTGGTGTCTATGATATGTTGGTATGTTCTCATGTCTAACTTGCCGCTAACATTAAATATACGCATAAAACCTGCGGAATTCCAGATACCAAACTTTTATTCTCTGAGCTGAAAATCAATTAAAATCTATTGCTTTTTTTGGGTTGCCAGTGAATAGGCTGCCTTGCCTGGCAACCCAAAAAACGAATGCAACAACCCAAAAAACGAACAGATCATCCAAGGTCTGGTTTACAGGCTTAGGCAGTATTATCCAGCCAGCCAGGGTTTCGAACTATTCATGCCTAAACCCATCTCCCTCCCAGTTCCCTCCCATCCCTATCCCATCCCTATCCCAGTCCTATCCCACCATAGTGGCGTCTTAGTGGCACTTATCCACATTCCATTTTCTAAAATACTTAGCATTTTGCCTGCATTTTTCCCTTTCAGGCCCGAAAAATGCAAAATTTTCGGCTGAAACCCTTTGCCCGTAAGCAGTTGTACCGGTTGTATACAACCGATACAACTATTTCAACACTACCACGAAATAGTTTTGTTCCTGTAAATGCATGTACACCCACACCGGTTTTCACTGCAGGGGAAAAAGCTGTGGTTTCACCGGATGGGTAAATAATAAAACATACAAAATGACAAACAATAAGCAATCACGTATTCAAAGGCGCCATAGATATTTTTGCTTTTTCCGCAAAGGGTTCAGGAAAATCTATTCTACCCAAATATCATCGCGCCCTATAACGAAAACAGGCCTGGAACGGTATTTCCTATCGCGTTTAGCTTCATCTATAAGAACTACCAATTGGTGGCCCTATTTACGGGGAAATCAATTCTTTTGGCTGCCAATCTTCCCTCTGTAGATGTTTCGCAGCAGAAATTTTCGCAGCTAAGCCTGGTTAAACAGTAATGAAATAGTGGTGTAACAGTCATGTAATAGTGCTCATCCTTCGTTGCAACCGTGTTCATCCTTCGTTCTAACACTGGTCAAACTCCGTTTATCTTACGTCCATCCTTCGTTCATCCTCCATTTTTCCTTCGATGTAAATGGCAGGGATTGGGTCAGAATCAACCCGTAGAAATCATCACAACTCTCTCGCTTTGCCTAATAAATTGGGTCTGATAAAAATACTATAATTCTACAATAATTGTACCTTTTTTTGGTGATGATCAAACCTGCCAAAACGGAAATTCGTTTGCTATTTATTGATGCTGAATTATTAACCTGCAATACTAAAATAGATAGAAATTCAAGTAACCGACAAATACCGAATCTGTATTAGCAATCTCCGTTGGTGAATTGGTTTGTAAAAAAACTATTCAACCAATTGCCCCAATTTCATCAAAATAGCATGCACTTCTTCCGCCCTTGCTGTGCCAATAAGCATTCGATGGCCATCCTGAGTTTCCAATTGAATGCCTTTAGATCCGTAAACACTGATACTTCTGTTTTTTCCAACCCCCTTCAAACCCCAACCGCCATATTCTCCCAATGGACTATATTCCCGAACATAACATTTGGTCAAATTGGTCCAGGCATAATAAGAAAATGAAAACTGAAATGGGAAAAACCTTACATAAATGCCATCTCTGGTTATCCTGGTTTCCATCTTAACACGGGTAAAGCCGAAAGAAAGAAGCAAAACCAATACCATTGACAAAACCAGCGCACCATCAGACATGGGTTTATCGCCAAATACTTGTTTAAAAATAATCTGTTTTACAAAAGCAAATACAAATAAGCCATTCACCAAACAGAGGATCACCCATAGCCAGGTTTGATTGAATCTTTGCTTTTCAACAAAAAGAATATTTGATTTATGGATGGGTAGATTAGTCATTGGTGGAATTATTTCTATTTTAAATTTACAAAACAATTGATTTGCAACACGAATCCCATATCCGCTTATTTTCGTTCCCTGATTTCCCTATTTTACCAATTAAACCCTAAGTTGATTTATAGGTCTGTACCATACATTTTTACATTTATGCCAATATCCAAAATTCTTTTTGCCTGTTTGGGCATCTTAATAACGGTTTCTGCCTGTAACAAGAAAAATGATCCGGTTACCACTAACCCCGTTACCCCAACTACCCCCGCTTCCGGTGATAGTGCCACGCTAACGGTTATTAACGGCTATGGGAGCGGGAAATACAAAGTGGGTGATACCGTGCATATCTGGTCGGCTGCCATACCTGCTAATTCGGTATTTGATACCTGGTCTGGTTATAGCAATCTGTTGGCCAATAATGGCGAATGGCATAATACATTGGTAATGCCCGCACAAAATATAACCCTCACTGCCAGCACCAAAGCAGTGGCTGCTTATACCCTGGTATATGAAAAAATAAAGGGCAAGAATAACCTAAAAAATGTTTACTATTATTTTCCATCGGGTCATAAGGGTATTGTTTACTTATTGCATGGCACTTCCGGCAGCGCCCAAAACCTGGTAAACAATTTTGAGTGGATACAGATGATCAATGAACTGGTAGCAGATAATTTTGCCATCATTGTTACAGAAGCAGAAGAAGTTACTTTGAATACAGATATTAACGGCGATGGAAAAATCAGGTGGAACCCCACGCCCATAGATACAGTTGCCAATGTTGATTATGCCAATATCAAAGCCATCACAGATACATTTTATAACAGGGGTTATAGTACCCGTTCCATACCCAGGTATTCAATAGGCATGAGTGATGGCGGGGCTTTTTCCGCCGATCTTTCCTATGTGTATTCTTTTAAAACAGGCATTTCGTATTGTGCTCCTTCCGGAACTTTTATTGCCACCACAGCTACTACTCCTTTTCAATACTGTATGGCCAAATATGATGATAACCCAAATGTAGGTACGCAGGGTAATGCAGATGCATTGAGTAATTCGCAGAGTTTTAGCAGCCGTGGTATTTGCAGCAAATATTTTATTCATGATCATTCTCCGGTTTATCCGGAACGGTTTGCAAGAAGATCGGATATTTCTATTACGGTTTCTACCAACCTGGTGAATGAACTCAGGAAAAATAACTGGCTGGATAGTAAAAATTATTTTGTGAACACTTCCGGTTTTGTGAGTGCTGATGTACAGGCTAAGCCCGCTAATTATCCTGTGTTCCTGGGTCTTAACTTAACACAGCAGGTAGATGTGCTTAACCAGATTGATGTGATGTATGCTGCGCATCAGTTTTATAGTGATTTTAACAGGACAACGATAAAATTTTTGGATACACAGTGTCAGTAGCCACCAAATAATTCCATACAATTATTCATCAAATAAAAAAGACCTTTCGAAAGGTCTTTTTTATTGTCGACTTATAAACTTCTTTCAATCCCCAGTTCCAAACCCCTCAATTCGGCCAACCCGCGCAAACGCCCGATAGCACTGTATCCGGGATTGGTGACCTTCTTAAGATCATCCAGCATCTGGTGCCCATGATCCGGACGCATGGGTATGGATATACCACGACGCTTTTGTACCTGCACAATTTCTTTTACCACGGCATACATGTCTACATCGCCATCCAAATGATCTGCTTCATAGAAATTTCCTTCTTCATCCCGCTTTGTACTTCGGAGGTGGAGGAAATGGATATAGTCGCCCAAACGTTTTACCATGCCGGGCAAATCATTATCCGGTCTTACGCCAAATGAGCCAGTACAGAAACAAAATCCATTAGCGGCTGAGGGAATCGCTTTCCTGAGATCATTGGCATCTTCTTCAGTGCTCATGATACGGGGCAATCCTAATACAGAATAAGGCGGATCATCCGGATGAATGGCCATTACCAACCCCAATGATTCAGCTACGGGAACTACTTGCTCCAAAAAATAAAAAAGATGTTCTTTCAGTTTTGCCCGATCAATTCCTTCATATTTTTTTAGCGCTGAAAAGATCTGTTCATTGGTAAATTGTTCCCGGCTACCGGGCAGCCCCATCAGCATATTCTTGCACAGCAAATCTTTCTCTTCCTGTGTCATACCTGCCAGTTTCTTTTTCCCTCTTTCCATCTCCTCAGCTGTATAATCCTTTTCTGCTTCGGGACGTTTCAACAGGAACATATCAAAAGCAATAAAAGCGGCTTTTTCAAAATAGAGGGCACGACTTCTGTCGGGCATTTCATAAGAAATATCGGTACGTACCCAATCGAGAATGGGCATGAAATTATAAGTAACCACTTTCAATCCGCAAGCCGCTACATTATGCAGGCTGATTTTGTATTTATCAATCCATTCCTGAAAATTACCATACTGTCGTTTGATGTCTTCATGAACAGGAAGACTTTCAATCACCGTCCAGCGCATACCGGCAGCTTCTATCAAGGCTTTTCTTTCATTGATGGCATCGATCGTCCATATTTCTCCTACGGGAATCTGGTGCAGGGCAGATACTACGCCTGTGCAACCTGCCTGACGAATATCCCAGAGATCTACAGGATCATCAGGACCGTACCATCGCATTGTATGTTCCATAATATATATTTTATCCCCCAGCCCCATTTTTCAAAATGGGGAGGGATAGGAAAATTAAATGGATACGATTAGATTTCGCAGATCCGGTTTAGAAAAATCTGCGAAATCGATGTAGCTATTGATGGTTTACCAGAAAATGGTATACAAAGCTGTCAGAATGCCGCCTACAATCAATACACCAACGGTAAATGCTGGACTGAGTTTAAACATGCTTCTGTCTATCTCCAACCCCTTTCCTTTCACACCCATTTTATTTCCTATGGTACTAATCAGCCACATACCCACAATACAAATCACAAATACAAAACCCATTCTGTCAAGGAAAGGAATTTCATAAATGCCTTTATCTGTTTTTGCTGCAAAACCATAGGGTTCCAGGAAAGCCAGGTTCATAAAGGCCGGAAGAAATTTAAAGAAGATGGAGAAGACAAAACCACCAACGGTTGCAAATAATGCCGCAGAGGAAGTGGTTTTTTTCCAGAAGAACCCGAGTATGAACATGGCAAAAATACCAGGCGATACAAAGCCTGTATATTCCTGTATAAATTCAAAACCTCCCTTTTTATCAATGCCCATAAATGGAGCAATCACTACACCAATGATCAATGCCAATACCACGGTAATTTTCCCGATCCATACCATCTTCTTTTCATCTGCATCGGGATTGATTTTTTTCTTATAAATATCCAAAGTGAAAATTGTAGAAATACTATTGGCTTTACCGGCAAGCGATGCTACTACCGCAGCAGTTAAAGCAGCAAAAGCCAAACCTTTTAATCCGGGTCCTAACAGATTCAACATAACCGGATACGCGTTATCCTGAACGATTTCTCCATTCACCATCATTTGCTCATGAAAACCCCCATTCTGGTAAAGCACATAGGCTGCTATACCCGGAATAACCACAATTACCGGCATCAGCAATTTGAGGAAAGCGGCAAACAGGATTCCGCTTCTGGCGGTTTTTAAATCAGCCCCCAGGGCACGTTGTGTGATATATTGATTACATCCCCAATAATTCAGGTTAACGATCCACATACCACCCAGTAAAACAGTTAATCCCGGCAGACTGATAAAATTTGGATTATCCTTTTTCAAGATCATGTGAAAATGATCATTGGCCTTATCGGTCAGTAATTTCAAACCGTTTAACACACCCGTAGTACCAAATTTCTCCGATACCAGGGTAAGCGCCAGATAGGTAGTAGCCAATCCACCTACGATCAGAAAGAATACCTGGATCACATCTGTATATCCGATTACTTTCATTCCCCCGAGTGTGATAATAACGGCAAAACCCGCAAGGAAAATCATACACAGGTATAGCGGCAACCCTGAAATGGCATGAATTGCCAGGGCACCCAGGTACAAAATAGAAGTCAGGTTTACCACCACATATAATAAAAGCCAGAAAATGGCCATGATCATAGCTACTGTACTATTATACCGCTGGTTCAGAAACTGCGGCATGGTATAGATCTTGTTTTTAAGATAAACCGGTATAAAAAATATGGCTACGATCATCAGCGTAGCGGCGGCCATCCACTCGTAAGTAGAAATGGCGAGACCCATTTTAAATCCGTTACCACTCATGCCAATCATCTGTTCTGCCGAAATATTAGAAGCGATCAGTGAAGCACCGATGGCCCACCAGGTAAGCGATCCTTCAGCAAGAAAATAATCATGCGAAGCTGTGGTACTTGCTTTTTTCTTGCGCCT
>Ga0316221_1001512_pt1 | contig 23955 bp, 26 predicted proteins | sample TBH18007metaG_FD_206003 | JGI IMG/M metagenome (GOLD analysis project Ga0316221, IMG submission 206003) | Freshwater microbial communities from Trout Bog Lake, Wisconsin, USA - TBH18007 | ecosystem: Environmental > Aquatic > Freshwater > Lake > Hypolimnion/Profundal zone | place: USA: Wisconsin... | reverse complement strand
CCATCATACGTTGTCCCGCCAAGGCCAGGTTGTTGCGCAGGTTGTCCACCCAAATTAGCTCGCACTGGCGAATAAGCAGGAAGCTCAGATGGATCAAGTTTATGGAAACGTGTTTTCCCAATATCTACACCATCACTATTTTGTGCCCAATCAGGCACATTGCGCCCAAGCGCAGCTTGTGCCGAAGGAGACCAAAAATGGGTTGCGCCATTGGTCGGGTCTTCACCTTGCAAAGCACGATCAAAAGCTGATGCCGCATTTTTATAGCGATCACTTGTAGGATCAATTTTCATTGGGTAGTTGGAGCCATCTGGATTGCTCCATGGCTCAAATTGGCTAGGGGCCTGAACAACTTCACCATATGATTTGTATTTGCCGCTTTTAAAGCGGTTGTTGATGACAGACGCAATCCCAAGCGTTTCATCTGGATCACCGCCTGTTTCAGAAGCAATCGTGCGAATAGCCAGATCCCTGTCACTGTCACTAATTGGCGGGGGCTGATTGTTATCATTAGATGATGCAGCGCCTAAACCTGAGCTAACAGTTCCGTCTGTTGCATATCCATGGCGATTTATTGCGCCGCCATCTTTAGCGGCTAGTAACATTGGAAGAAATTTAGAAGCTGCCCCAGCTAAAGTTGAGCCAGCATTAACAATACCAGCCGCACCCATAATGTCGCTACCCAAACCGCCACTGCTTGGGCCACCTGATAAGCTTGCAGTTTTAAGTTGCTGTGGTTTTTCTTGTGAATCTTCGTCTGATTGAATGACAGAGCCAACACCTTTGGTGGGGTCTGGAAGAGCATAAGGGTTAACGCCACCAGCTGCATAACCCATACGAGCGCCGCCATTAGCTGTACCGGGCGCTCCAGTGTCCCAATCAGTTTTCATTTCAGGCTGTGGCATGGCAGGAGCAGGGGCAGGTGAAGATGCTGTGCCAGATGGCGCTTGAGGCTCGCCTCTTAATGAGCTTGGAATAGAAGACGTGTGCTTCATATTTTCGGCCGATTGGTTCATATTTTCGGCCCATTGGATTGCTTTATCTAAACCGCCTTTTGCAGTTTCAACCGCACTTCCAACTTTAGCCGCATCGTTAACATCACCAGCCAATGTCTGTAAGCCAGTTTGCTGTTGCCCCATTTTTAATGATGGTGCATTAAGGCCACGTGCTATCGGGACATTTGCTGTTGGGACACGAGCTGCTGCGCTGCTGCCAGGTGTGCCAGATGTCGAAGCGTATGATTGTCCGCCAATTCCTGGCAGGAAACTACGCTGTTGCTGAAGATAACTTGCCAAATATGGATCTAAGCTTCCCATGCCACCAGATGTGTAATCGACCGATCCTGCCGTAGCATAATGACCGCGTTCATCCGTGTCATGAACAGCACCGCCCATCCAATTTAAATCAAGACCACCGCCGTTGCGTTTTTCTGGACGTTCTGAGTCTGCTGTCGCAGCATCATAATCAACTGTCTTATAACCACCAGAAAGACCGACGGCTTCTGGATGTTTATCTTCAACCTCATCGGCCATAAGACCGATTTGTTTTTGATTGTCGCCTTTGTAATTGTACTTGTAGATGCCCAATCCATCATTGGTCTTACCAATTTTGGTGACATTCTCTTTTAAGCGACGATCAGAGAAAAATGGAGCTTGTTGTGTGCCCGTTGTTGTAGAACCAGATAATGCACCAGTTCCTTCTGCGATATTGGCGAGGAATTGTGCTGTCTGGAATGGATAGCCTTGTTGTTGCAAGAACTGTTGATAAACAGCTGTGTCTTGAGCCTGTTGTGTTTGCTGTCCAAGTGTACCAGCACTGAGAAGTGCTTGAGCACCTGTAAGGCCAGAAGTTTGAGCAGCCGTGCCAATACCAGCCATAGCTTGTGCTGCGGCAAGCATCTGTTGCTGTTCTTGCAAACCAAGTTGTTGCTGACCAGTCGCCGTTGTCAAAGCTTGCTGGTAATTCTGTTGGAGCAGCGGCGAAATAGCCTGTCCAAGTCCTAATGCCTGTTGACCTTGCAACTGAGCACGAGCCAATTGCGCTCTGTCACCAAAACCGCCAGATTGAATTGCCTGTGCTTGCTGTTGAGCGAGTTGCTGACCCTGTTGTTGTTGTAACGCTTGGACAGTCGGATTAATGACAGCATTTGTGAACGGATTCATATACTGACTAATCTGCTGGCTTGTCAGCGGGCCAGGTGAAGAAGCCGCCGAACCAAGTGTCAATCCCGCAGCAGCGCCATAATATGGTTGTGCAGCTTGCGAATACGCAGTTGTTTGACCAACGCCTTGTTGTTGCGTTTGGTTTAATGGGGCGACAAACTCACCAGTATATTGTTGGAATGGTGCAGAGGCAGCCTGTTGTGCTTGTGCGTTAACCGAATTATACCGCGCCAACACGTCTGCTGGTATTTGCACCTGCTGTGTGGACTGAGTAGTTTTGCCGCTACTTCCCATTATCGTATCTCCGGCTTACGCCACTTCTTCAGTTTCTAAATTTCTGAAGCCAGTCTTCGCGCCATATAAGAAAAACGCACCACTTGGTTTCCCAAATTGCCGTTCATATAAACGCACTTTAGCCTCAGTCCGATTGTTCGATAACACCCCAATAATAAGGGGTATTCCCAAAGAATCAGCCACAACTTTAGAAAACTCGCAAAGCCGTTTGGCTCTAGCCCCCTTAGCTTTTCTATAGTCAGGATGAATAAAAATTGCCTTCTCTTCCAGAACCTTAGTGTCTGAATACCACATTGTGCCGATCCTGAGAAGGACTGCACCCTCTAAAACTTCATTCCCGCCATCAATAATACCAATTAATCCGTCTTCGGTATTTAACGCTGTCCAAATTTCACCCAAAAGCTTTTGAGGATTAGGATCGACAAACCCATTTTCATCACAAGCTGCCAAAGCTAAGTCCATCATCTTGTGAACATCTTCTGGCGTTCCAATTCTCACATCAATGTTTTCTTCGGACATATAGACCCCCTTAGTCCTTGCAATCCATTTCAAATCCTGGCATAATTAAGAAATGATTACTCATCTCGAACTTACAGAATTTCTGTATTACAATCCAGATAATGGATTGTTTTATTGGAAAAAACCACGCCAAAAAATTAAAATTGGCGCAGTTGCTGGCTGCCTTAATAAGAAAGGTTATGTTAGTCTTGAGATAAAAGGGAAATATTATTCGGCCCATAGATTGGCTTGGTTTTATGTTAAAGGTCAAATTCCCCTTAAACAAATCGACCACATAAATGGCAACAAAAGTGACAATAGAATTTGCAATTTGAGAGAAGCAACACATGCCCAAAACAGGGCAAATAGCAAAAATTTTAATAAATATGGTTTGAAAGGAGTTAATTATAAACCACATTTGAAAAATAAACCTTGGACTGCACAAATTACTTATAATAAAAAAGTTAAGCATCTTGGCTGTTATGCAACCAAAGAAGAAGCTCATAAAGCTTATTGTATTGCTGCTAAAGAATTGCATAAAGAATTCTTCCATTCTTAACTCTTTTTCGGCCCTGGCAATTTCTGTAGCGTTTTCACAGTTTTAGCACGCCACTGGTTAACGAAGTCATCCAACTCTCGATGACCTCTATCCATGTCACCATTACCCATGGATGTAACTGCCTCTGGCGGAATGACATATTCTCCACCCGCCGCTACGATTGGGGCTAATTCACCTGTATAGCCCCCTCTGGCATAATGATCTGGTATGCCACCATGCTCATTAACAACTTGATTCATAATTCTGAACCCAGCCATGGTGTTCCCTTCGCCCATCGACGAAATGATGTCAGCAGGAATGACATAAGATCCTGATGGCACGTGCATAGGCAAATGGTCAGTTCTGCCTTGTACCGCGCTATGGATCGGGCCTACATGTGGCTTAATAGCTTGAGGCTTTGGAACAGCACGCTGTGACAGAATAAAATTAGGCGCATGCCCGCCAAATGCACGTTTGGCACGGCTTGCTTCACGAGCTGTGCTCAAAGCAATCGCAATCGCCTGTTTTTGTGGTCGGCCAGAATGAACCAGTTCACTTATATTGCCGCTAATTGTTTTTTGTGAGGAACCTTTTTTCAATGGCATAATTTACCCCACAGAATACGTGACGTTAATAGATTGGCCCGTGCCAGGTTTAATGACAATGCCATTGGTAAATACCAACCCAGCTTCAAAAATACCGACTGTTTCAGGCGTAACGCATAATTGATTTGATGAAGCCGCGCTTGCAACAGTGGACGCATTATAAATCCCGCCAACAGCTGAACCCGCCGCTAAAACAACAAAACGACACAGATAACCGCTTCCAGAAATAACAAGCGTATTCCCTGTCACAGTCGCGCTGGTTACAGCTCCTAACGGGCGCAAATATGCTTGCTGTATGTTGCTTAATCCAACAACTCCGTTTTTCTGTGTCGTTAGGATGTCTGATAATGATGCACTCATTAGTACTTCCCATCCTGCTGATAGCGATAACGGATATTACCCAGCCGCCAGAATGATCCGATGTCACTGCTTTCGATCAGTATTGACACCAAACGACCTCTAAAACGTGGGGTAATATAAGTCGTAGCCTCTGTCATTGTGTATGGGCCATATTGTGAAGGAGTTTGCCCAGGATAAAAAGCTGTAAAAAATGTGATCTGGACGTTCGCACCTTGCGTACCTCCATAGTATCCCCATTTCATGTCTGGCCATATCTGGTCCACAAACATCATCCAGTCGGCTTCACTCAGCACAAAATAACCTGTTTGGAATGATGACACCATTGCTGTGCCGTCGGCATCAGTCGATGTCTCATGCTGATAAAGGTATGTGTTTGTGCCAGCACCAATTGGAGGCCCAAGCACAGATTCATTGATCCATGCTGTCCGTGCCACATATGGATTTTGCGTTGTGTTTGTACCAAAATCCCATTGATCGAGAACGTAGTTGTATTTTACATACGCATTAATTTCGCCGCCATTGCTGGTTGTTGGATAATGCCATGCAACCTCGCCAAAACGAGAGTTAGCAGCAAAACGAATTTTATCGAGATTTGTTGTATCTAAATCTTGAAAAATCACGTCCCACACTGGGCATCTGATCGGCGTGACACCGCCTCCAGATAACATAAAGAATTGGCTCTGCCCCATCCAATAGACATTACCATTTACAGAACCAGCGGCTTTTCTTCCGATCAGACCGCAACCAGTACCGATTTCATTGAATTGATAAACATAAGGGGGGCCAACATATTGCATCGACCAAATGCCCAAATCTGTCCACACAAGACCTTGTTGTGGGCCTTGGATACATTGAACAATTTTAGAGCCTTTTGGAATACGGAATGAACCAGCTTGATTTGTGATTAAAGCTTGCCATTGATTAAAATTATTGACATCGCACCACGTCAAAAGCAACGGATCAACAATACCTGTATTTGTCGAACCCCATGCCACAATTTGACGCTGAGGCATCGCAACAAACATGCCTTGGTTAACAGGAGGCGCATTTGGAATAATTTGCGCAATTTGTGATGACACAATGGGGTCCCACTGATAAATGCCACCACCTAATGGGCAAGAAATAAGAATTTCACCCCAGTTATCTAATGTCCAGTCAACGGCATTGATAGCTGTACCAACTGTTGCAACTGGCGCTGTACCAGTACCAAATCCGCCAGAACCAAATGCGCCAATACCAAAACCTGTTCCGGCAGGTAATGGCCCTTTGCCAACATAGTATAGATAAAACGCATTGCCGCCATTTTGAGAAACAGTAGCCGTTGATAAAGCTGAAGCAGATGCCGCAATCGTAAATGTGTTTAACGGATCTGATATTGATATGCTGGAGACAAAATAATTACCATAAATAGTCAAACCACCAACAAAAGTGGGGACAAGAACCGAGTATGTGTCACCAACCTGAAAGCCATTATTTGGCAAATAAACACTGACAAAGTTACTGCCGCTTGTTGTCGTAAATGCAGCAACAACACCACCAGTTGTGACTGATGATGTGGCGTTCATAGGATTACCATTAGCATCATATGTGTATATGATGTACGTGTTGGCATCCTGTGGGTAGCATTGATAAACGCCAAATAAAATTAAACCACCAACACTGATTTGCGTTTCAATGTTAACGACATCATAAGCCGTAACATTACGTCCTGTGTCAGTAATTGTGACAGCGTTTGAACCTGATGTTGTTGTTGCTTTTACTTGGACACTTACTGTGATTATTTCAGGAGTAATATCGACGGGGTTGCCATTTTTAACAACTGTTAAAGCACCACCCAAGCCAGCAATAGAGCCGCCAGAAACATAAGTATATGTAGTCGTATTAGCATAGCTGACACTTGTTGATGTGCTTGCCGTTACTGAAAACGTGCCGTTATATCCGCCTTGGCCAGAAATAACACCGCCCGAAACATATGTGTCAGTTGTTACATTTGAGAAGCTGACACTGCCAGATGAACTTGCTGTAATTAAATAAGTGCCATTATATCCTGATGGATTAATGCCGCTTATGGTGACACTTGTACCAACTGGGAAGGTTATCCCGCCAGAAAAAGTAACAGTCGCAGTTGTACCCGTGCCAGATGCACCAGTCACAGTGTTATTAATTCCTGTGACAGTAATACCTGTTCCAACTTTAAAATTAATTGGACCTGCAAATGTCAGAGTAGCTGTAGATCCAGTTCCAGATGCGCCTGTCACAGTTACTGGTGCTTGTCCTTCAGCTCCTGCTGCTAAATAAGCATTTGAGTTGGTGTCTTCCCATGCCCATAAAGCGCGGACAATTGAATTAATTGGAGTTGTAATAAATTTACTCCAACCACCAAGCTTTTGAATTAACCCGCCAAGTGTGCGGTCAGCAATAAACCTAACCAGCTGGCTAAATGAAATAGCTGCCTCATTTAAAGCGGGGGTTTTGTTCTGATCGACCCCTGGTATGAGTTTAAAACTGGAATGAGGCATGTGTTAGCCCCTTGTCGGAGAAGCTGAAACAGATGGCGACTGAGACGACCAAGCGGCTGCTTCGTACTTCTTGCGGTTTTCCTCCAGTTTAGCCGATGCGAGAAGGGCTTGATATTGGGATTCATATGTCACAGCCATTGTCGGATCATCAACAGCTCGACCGAAATTGCGCTGGTATGCGCTGACATAAATCATGCTTGCCATAATAAACAGGTCAGGCAAATACAGACTGATAAATGTCGTAAGATTGGTAGATGATAAGCTGTCGGGACGATATGTACCCGTAATTTCGCAAATATAATTTGCATCTGGATATGGACCCACAAGGAATGTGTAATCACCAAATGGGCAGAAATACTGTGGCAATCCAGTAGCTGAAGCGTTGTTAAAAACCTGATCCAAAAATTCTTTGGTCGTTGGTAGAAGTGGGTTCCTGACACCAGAATTTGGGTCAGACGTGCCAGCAGGTGTAATGACAGAAATCTGCTCTGGAACCACAAATATATTGGCTGGGACCACAATGCTGCGGCTGCCAACTGTCAAACCATATGCCGTTGTTGAAATAGACGTAAATAAAAAGTCTAAGTCGCGATACATGCGGTTTTCCGCATATGTAATCATCTGTGGCAGAATGGTCTGAAAATTGGTGTCAGTTGGGCTGACAACAGCCATAGTAGCAATCTGTGTCACGTAACTTGTCGTGCCAGAAACCGATCCGTCATAGGATAAACCTGTTGTCATTTAACACCTTCGCAATAACCAGTCCGGCGAGCGTTGTTTTCTTTCACTTCCCGAATGGTTTGGTCAGTATCTTTTGGAGACCAACTGACATCTTTCCATACATTGCACGCGCTACTTGCGTTCAAAGGAGTCCGGATCGCGCAACCTGCTAGGGTCACTGTCAATAGCATCAGCCCTGTCACCAGCTTTAATTGCCGCATTTTCATGTTCCACTGACACGGCCAATTCTTTGGCCTGATATTCTGTCACAGCATTAGATCTAATACTGTAATAAACTCCTGTCACGCACATTATCACAATAATAGCAAGTGCGATATAGCGACCGATGGGGGTGAACAGAAAAGCCATCATACACCATGCTCCTCCATGTGCTGCTTACGGAAATACCAAATAGCAAATCCTGCCACCACAACAGCCAGCATGATGTCAAAATTGGTATTTGATAATAGACCTTGGATTTGTGTCAGAAGGTCATTAGCCGATTGCGCTTGTCCAACCACATCTTGAGCGTGGTCGGTGACAGTTTTGGCGGCTCCCGCAGCACCCAAGGCGGAGGTGACAAGAGCTGTATTTCCTTGCTTACTGTCTGCCATTGTTTTGGCCTTCGGAACGTCTGGCGTGGCACGCATTTCTTCTTGGTCAATGGGAGCCTCTCCTGAACTCCACCATTTGACTTCTTCGGCACGTCTGTGAATAAGCCCATTTAACACCTGACCATCTGCGCGGTTATAAAGCATGAAAGCAGCTGGAACCTTGTCAAACTGCTTGGCATTAACGTATCTTAAAAGTGAAGACTGAACCAAATTACCTTTACCCTCATTATAGCAAAAATCGACCAAAGCATCGAACTGGTGCTGTGTCAGTTCCACTTTAACAAGTGATTCGACTTGCCTCTCAAATTTCTGCATGTCAGATGCGAGGATTTGATTGGCCTGTTCTTGTGTTATTGTCATGCCTTCAGTGACTTCTGGAGCACCAGCGGCTGATGTATGGCCATAACCGATTGTCAGCTTACCTGCTGGGCAGCGGTAAGCAGTCAGCTTACAGCCCTCAAATTGTTTTGTAAGGGCGTTCAAACCACCTTCTGACATTTGCATGGGATTAACCTTTCACTGTGAGGACATAAGCGACGAAAAACACAACTATAATTACCACAAATGTGATGACAAAAACACTGCCCCACACCAGCAAACCGCGTAAAAAATTTTCACGCTCCCGTTTTGCCTTTTCAGCTGCCAGTTTGTCAGCCTTCTTAATACGGGTAATTTCTTCTTGCAGGCGCATCCATTCTGCGTAGCCATATTCAGACACAAACAGATTTTGTGCTTCCTGCATCATTTTGTTGATTTGCTGTTTGGCGGCATAGGCTTCCATAGCCCGCTTTTCCGCACTTTCTTTGGATGTAAATAAGCCGCCCTTTTTAGGCTCGGCAGCAAGGCGCGTAATTTCGCCAACAGTCCCCATAAGGGAGCTGACATCTTGCATCATGCCTTGGATTTCTTTACCAGCCGCTATGCCTGATTTAATGGCGCCGTATGCCGTTTGCGCCAATGCAAGAATTGTTAAAGGGTCCATGTTTAACCATGCTATTCTCCCCCTTAAACTAAACTACTTGTCTGCTTTATTGTCAAGTTTATCATAAATACGCTGAAACATGTCTTCAATGTGTTTCATCGTATTGCTGAAGTCATCTTTACTAACATAAGTTTTTGGCAAATCTATTTCAATTTCATGAATTTGGTTTCGTAATTGACATACAGACTCCCATAATGTTCTTGCGAACCAACCAACGACAGTTAAACCAATGCCAATAGTTGTGTTTATGAGAGTCTGCGTGTCCATAATTATTCCGTTGGTGCGTCTGGAGTTGCTGTTGCTTCTGGAGCGAGAGCAGGAGCTGGTGCGGTAGCCAGCTGGCTTTCTGCATCCTGCTTGATCTTAAAAATTAACGATTGAACCTCAGCAAATGGACGACTGCCCAATGCGCCAAGGATGTAGTTAACTTCATCGACTGTTAAGCTTAATGTTACGTTCATTGTTTTACCCCTCTGGTTGAACAGTATTTATATACCATTTTGCACCTATCTCGCCAAGGCATTGCGGAAAGGATTTTCAGCAAAAGCAGCGTAAATATATGACCCGCCGCTTGCATTAAGATCAGCAGCCGTACTTCTTAATTTAAATCCGTTAGAAACAACGTCTAAATCTGTAGCGGTTGACCCAGCGTTGGATAAGTTGGGGTATAATTCTTCACCGATTACGTTATAGGTGTTGCGTGATGTATCCCATATATACCAGTTACTTGTTGTGTCTGTACGCTTAATAAGAATAAAGCGTGGGCGGAAATTTGTAAACACAAATGTCCCATCAGTACTACCATTACCTGTGTAGCTGCCAAATGAGGAATATCCAGCTATTGGCGTCCAGCAATACCCAACATAAGTTTGTCCCGAAGCATTAGAATTGCCAGATACTACTGTAAATACTGTTGATGTTGGCGATGTATTATTCCAAAATCCAGCACTAGATGCAAATGCATTAGTTAAATCTAAATACATGCCACCTGTATTTCCTAAACTTATATGATAAATAGGCCAATCATTAGTTGTACTTCTAACTTTTGTTATAATAAAACTCGGTACGGCATTAAGTCCATGCCCAACAGTTGCACCAGTAACACCAGTTCCCGTCCAAGTTACAATACTAAAACCAGCAACCTGATTGACGCTGACAGTGCTTGTTATTGATCCATTGGTGTTAGATCCAGATGTTCCCGAACCAGCGTTCCATTGCCATGCGACGTAGTTGTCACCATTATATCCAACATTGTTTATTCCAGTACCGCCTGAAGATACTGTAAATCCATTAGAATTAAATGTTATATGTCCAAATGCACCAGTTTCAACTTGAGTTGAATTAGAACTAAGATAGTTTGTTCCACCAACTATGCTGTTGAATAAAACATGGTAGTTGTTTGTTGTTCTATCTTTTATCCAAACCAAATCAGGTTCAAACGTATTGCCAAGTGCATTGTTCCCGCCATTGGACTGTGAGTTGACAATAGACTGAGAAGACCCATTTCCTGTGTAAATCGTAGCAGCATTATATAAAGCGCCATTCGTTATTGTTGGAATGGGTAAATTGGCTGTGTTTAATGCGCTAAATCCTGTAGGTGGTGTGTATACAAAAGGCTGCTGACCAAAATTTAAGTTGCTTATGTTTTGACCACCTGTTGAGCGAACGGACGCAAGAGGAAACATGGTTCCAGTAAGGCCAGTAAAAGCAACTCCTTGTGAAGTTCCGTTTTTGTAGAACGTCAATGAGCCAGCGCCTGCATCGTAAGCAACACCAATTACATCGCCTGTTGTAAATGTTGCGCCGTATGCGGTAGATGACGCATTGTTATATTTGTTACCATTATTATTATAGCCATATTGAGTTGCCCCAAATCCAACAAATCCAGAATTATTAGAAATAAGAGAACTACCAATTCCAACAGAATTTTCTCCACCTACCGCAGTAATGGTATGTTCGTAATACCATTTGCCTGTATTCATCCCAATTGTTCCAGCAACTTGCCCATTGTCAGCAGCTGCGGTAACAGTCAAATTCCCGTTTGATGGGGTTACTGTACCAGCATAGTTCAGCGGATTCATCACGCAATAATTACTTGATGTATTGCTTGTAAGCGTAGGCACATCTGTCATAGCATCGTATGTTGAACCAGCAGTCAAACTGATATTATTTGTCGTCCAGTTATTTCCATTTCCTGAAAAATCATAACCTAATGTTGTGGTGCTAGTTGTATTACTAAACGGCAAATAAAATCCGTTAGTGCCATAAGTACCAGTGTACTTAGATGGCTGCCATACGCCTGTCACGATGTCATACGCGCCAAAAGCTGATGGTGTTAATGCTTGTCCGTCAATGAAATTAACTTCAGCGAGGTATCCGTCGAAATAAAAACTTCCAGCTGTTGATTGACCAATGTCGTGAACCGATGCTTGGTTAATTCCAAGGCTAGCATTAAGAGCAGGATCATTGCTTGTTGCAAAAGATGTTACTTGTACACCATTTACATAAATTTTTATACGATTAGATGCTGTTGCTTGAGTAGTATCTATTGCAACAATAATATGATACCAAGCAGAAGGATCACGAAATAATTGAGTTGTACCTCTAAATACTACTGAATAAGCGGTTATACTTAATTCATCAACATAATTATTCCCAAATTCTATAAACAATCTTTGATTGTCGTTATTTGCTGCCCAGCAAGCAAATAATACCTGCCGAAGACTTAATGTTCCACGTTTAACCCAGCCGCTCCAAGTCCAAGTAGTTCTATTACTAGCACTCGCTGGCGTTCTGCTGAGATAAGCTGATGCACTAGAACGTATCCGCAATGATGTATTTAGCGGATACGATGTATTCGCGTTACCACCTTTAGAAGATCCAGCCAAAAAGCTATAAACAGTCATTACGACAACCCGCCGCCTGTGATAACAAAGGTATTAGAACCTACGCATATAACTGTGGCTACGCCTCTTTGAGTTAAGCTGCGATTGCCAGTAGAAGCCGTTCCAACAAGATACATGGTCACGCCTGTGGCTTGCGTAATTGTAATCGTTGATGAGCTGTCATTGTAAATCGAGATTGTCTGACCAGCTGAGAAAATACCCGATGGCACTGTCACGCCGCCAGATGTCGTGTCAATCAGCTTGCCCGCATCTGACAGGACAAGTGTGTAAGAAGACGATTGCGCGTTGGTAGGGAGAACACGGACATTGCCAATAGCATCGCTGACAGTTGTTGTTGCTGTCACGCTAGTTGTGGCTGTCATGCTTGTTGTAGAATTAACATAACCAGCTGAGGAGATGCCATTTGTTCCGTCAATGATTGTTGACATGATTCATTTCCTTAGCTTGCAGGTGCAATGGTTAGCTTACCCTCTTGAACAAGGGCTATAATTTTGATGTAATCTGTGTTGGCAGGATCAAGCGGCACAAAACTTTCAATGCCGTTAATTTGGATTTTGATGCCAGCCTGCGTGCCATCTGGTTTGTTGTAATATTGAGCATTAGTGTACATAATCATAACTCCGCCGAAAGTGTCCACTGAAAGCCGCATAATTGGTTGGCAGTAACGCCAGTTCCAGAGGAGAAAGTAAAGGTATTTTGTGATAAGAAATCAGAAGACGCAGCAACGTCTGCTGATGCGCTGTAATTATAATATTTTCCAGATGCTCCAGAATTGGGAGAATAAAAAGTAAGAGTTGGAGTTGCCCGCATAGCAATAGGTGCTGAAACAGGAAATTCATTATATACAGTTTGTATTCCTCTAAATCCAAAAACTCCCGCTCCAGTGATTGAACCTGTAGCAGATCCAAGGTCGTAGGATTTAGAAAAATACCTCTGGCACTGCGCTAATTGATCGCTGTAGGTATTAAATTGATAAGGTGTTGCTACAGAACCAACTTCTAATTGTACTCCTGTGATGTAAAAGGTAGCGCCAGATGTGCCAACAACAGATACCGCGCCTGTAGCACCAAGATAATTTGAACCAGACCAAGAACCTGCCGCCCCACGATAAGTAGAGCCACAACCTAAATCCCAGTTGATAATAATTCCAACACCGTTATTTGTTATCCAAGTACCAGATGTATCGCCAGCAATTGTAATAGTAATATATGTCCAAGTATTTGCTGATGATATGGTGTATGAAAATGAATATGCGCGATTTTGAACCGAATTTTGAAAAGATCCGCCAAATGTGCCAGTTAATGAACTATAAACCCAAAATGATAATGTAACAGTTTTAGCGTTTGCAGTTCCCCAATTTAAATCCGCAACATTATATCCTTCAATTTTTTGATCCAACACAAAAACATCGGAAGAAAGAGATGAATAAGAAGAGGTTGAGGTGCAACCAAGATAATTAGTAAAACCAGCAGGGGGAGTTACTGAACCTGCATTTTGTTGAAGATTAAATTTTCCTGTTTGCGTTGTATAATAAACAAATCTATCAACTGGGAATGAGCCAGTTGCAGCACTGTTAATTGCGGCCCCCGCATTTCTTTGGTCAATCGCCATATTACCATTGATAATACGATTGCGTGGCCCAAGGCTCGCAGCAGTAGCCATATTGGTATTGTCGTTGAAGGTAATGCCTGTGGTTCCGTTAACTGCGAATGACATATCTTCACCTTATTCCCAAAAAATGTTGACCAAACCAGCGGTAAAAGTATTTGTTCCCCCAACCGTTGTAATATTTACTCGATCTAAAACACCCGACAATGCTACTGAACCACCACCAAAAAAAGCAACATTTGCATTACTTGTTGCCATAGACAATGCCATTGTCCATGTATTTCCAGAAATAAGAGTCAATACAAATGAACCATGCAAAACATTAGATGAAGATGAAGAATCCACTCCGAAACCAGTCGTGTAATTTACAGTAGCTCCCGAAGACGTAGATTGATATGCACTAGTTGCACATAAATAGCCAGTTGTTTGCACACTTCCTGAACCAACCTGTAATAAAGGGTTTGCGGTGCTACTGACACTTACACCGCTAAACATTACAGTAATTCGCTTTGCAGTTGAAGGAATACCAGTAAACGTAATTGATGTTCCGCTGGTTGTAGCTACCGCAGTACCAGAATTAATTAATCCTGTTGCACCATTGCCAGCTATTGAACCAGTAAAAGTTGAATTACCAGCTACAATAAATTTTTGTCCAGATGTCGAAGTCGTCCCAATCCCGACATTCTGCGAACCATCAATATATAAAGCTGTTGTGCCGCCTGTCTGAAGAGATTGCGTAGATGCATTAATTGCTCCGCCAGTTGTAATAGCTATGGTATTCGTTCCATTGGATTGAAATTGAATAGCACCTGAGTTATCAGGTGTCATTGTTAAGCCTGTAGATGTTGTAGCGTTAAGAATAACTGACATTATAAGACCACCCATCTTGAGCCAGATGGAACCGTAACAGTTGCACCTGACGATACTGTAATTGGACCTGTAGACATAGCGTTTTGACCAGAAGGTATAGAATATGTTGTCGTAACAGTCTGACCATTGAGATAAAATATTTGGTCAGTTCCGCCACCAGTTGCACCACCACCTCCGCCAATACTACCCCAAGTTGAACCATTATATCCTTCAAATGAGGATTTGGTAGTATTATAACGCAACATACCCGTAATAGGAGAACTTGGCTCTTGAGCAGTTGTTCCTGTTGGGAGGGCGATAGCGCCTGTTGTTGGTGTGGTTGTTGTGCCAAAATACACAATACCAGACGTTGAAACTGTCATAGCAGTCACAGCGCCATTGTTACCAACCTTCATCGTGATCGCGTCAGATGTACCCGAACCAGATGTAGACTGGAGATTAAGCGTTGATGATGCAGTTGTCCCGCCAATAACCGATGGCACAGTCACCGATGTCGATATTGTTGGCGTTGTAGCCAATACAATGCCGCCAGACCCTGTGACGTTCTGTCCCAATGCTGTTTGGACACCCGTACCAAGGGCTGTAAGTCCTGTTCCGCCGTTAGAAACACCAAGTGTGCCTGTCACACCTGTTGTCAAAGGAAGGCCCGTGGCGTTGGTTAAAACAGCCGCAGATGGCGTTCCAAGGTTAGGTGTTACAAGAGTTGGCGATGTAGCCAATACAACAGAACCGCTACCAGTTGCAGTTGTTGTACCTGTACCGCCGCTAGTAATGGCCAAAGTCCCTGCGACAGTTACTGCGCCCGTTGTTGATGTAGATGGTGTCAGGCCAGTTGAACCAAAGCTGATGCTCGTGACACCAGTATTTGTAATGGTGACAGCGCCAGTTGATGATGACACAGAAATGCCCGTGCCAGCTGTAATTGATGTCACAGCTGAAGACGAAAGTGATGTCCAAGTTGGCGCAGATGTGCCTTGTGATGTCAGAACCTGACCAGAAGAACCAGCCGCAGAATAAGCAACTGCTGTTCCCGTGCCATAAGCCACGCCACCTTGTGTTGGAGTGGAATTGCTGTTCGTGCCACCATTAGCAATTGGCAAAATGCCTGTAACAGCGCTTGTAAGGTTTACTTGTCCCCATGCAGGGGCAACGCCCACGCCGCCTGAGAGAAGCACGTTACCAGTAGCCGTATCTGCCAATCCAGCGATTGTTGTTGTGCCGCTTGCATATAAGAGGCTGCCTGTTGTGTAAGATGAAAGGCCAGTACCACCATTTGCGACTGGCAGCGTGCCTGTAACTCCAGTGGCGAGGGATACTTGTGACCAAGTGGGTGCAGCAGATGCGCCGCCAGAGGTAAGCACATAGCCAGATGTCCCGTATGTTGCGCCGCCAATACCTAATTGGCCAGCCGAACCAAAGCGGAAAGCCTCAGTCGCAGATGCTGATCCCGTGGCTGTCGTGAAGACAGAAGCATAAGCACCCTGCGCTGTATCTGTGAAATTCTCCGCTGCCGACAATGCAAAGTAAGCGGTTGAGTTAGACGCAAATCCAGTCGCCCCATAACCACGGCCTGAAAACTGCGCAAGGAAGTCACCAGACTGAGTTGCTGTCGGCGATGCTGCTGTGCCACGAGCTGAACGGCCTGTATAAACAGAGTAATTGCCCGTACCATACGCATCTTGAGTGATGCGGGTGTTCGCCGAATTAGCACCGACAATATAAAGGTCCGTACCAGAAGGGAGTGTGGTTGTCGGTGTTGTCGTTTGTGTGTTTGAGACAATCGTAAGGGTTGTCTGTGGCGTTGCTGTGTTTAGGCCGAGGCGATAATTGGTGTTATCCCAAAAGAACTTAGCGTTATCTTGCGTATAAACGCCAGAAGCACCAGCAAAGACCACCGAGCCAGCTGTAAATGCTGTTGCGGTCCCTGTGCCGCCATTACCAACAGGAAGCGTTCCCGTCACGCCAGCAGTCAAGGAAAGTTGACCAAATGCTGGATTGGAAGATGCACCCGTTGAAAGCAGCGGATAACCAGTTGTGCTTGGCGTTGCAAAAGCCACATTGCCTGTGCCATTACCCAACAAAACAGAATATTGTTGGAGAGTTGTTTGGCCTGTGCCACCATACGGGACAGTAACAGTCCCAAGAGCAATGTTGCTGCCTGTTTTAGTTAATGGCGCAGAGACTGTGACCGATGCAGCTGATGCAGTTTGTGTCCAAACAAGATTTGTTGTGCCAACAACAATTGTTCCCGTTGTGGTCATAACAAATGATGCTGCGCCGTATGTGTTACCATTTTGAGAATAGGTAGCAGCGCCAGTTTCAATATAATTAGGGCCAGATCCTACAGTATTAAAATCTGTGGCACGAGTTAAAACCCAGTTTGTTGAACCAGATCCAACTGTCGTGACAGTATAAATACCATTTTGGAAGCCAGATGTTTGAAATTGAACGAGAATACGATCATTAAGTGATGCTGTATATCCGTCAGTTGTAAATGCGGCCTGTGTGCCAGCATTTGTTAATGTTGCGCCTACACCGCCAACACCATTGCTGTATGTAGCATTAAGGTTTGCTGTTGTGGCCGCCTGAACAGCTGTATGGAATGTTGTATTAGAAACAGCGGCGACCTGACCATCGACATATTGTTTTGTTGAAAGCTGCAAAGCCATTGTTGGATCTTGCGTGACTGTGACAGTTGTCAGGCCAGCAAGTGTTGTTGATGTCCCACCAAGTGATATACTTGTGCTACCAATTGTAACGGCTGAATTGGTAAGACCAGAATTGGGAATGGTTGTTTGCGCTGTAAATGCACCAGTTCCGTTACCAAACAGATAACCAGATAAGCTAGTTGCGCCAGTACCACCATTCGCCACGGGAAGCGTACCAGAAACAGCTGATGTAAGGTCTAATTTGCCCCAAGATGGAGCAACACCAACTCCACCAGACAAAAGAACATTGCCTGTCGCAACGTCATTAAGGCGAGCAAGACTTGTTGATGATGATGCGTAAAGCAAATCACCAGTTGTATATAGATTAAAGCCTGTGCCGCCTTGTGTAGCTGATAAAGGCGTTGTTAATCCGCTAAGGCTCGTAATATCGCTATTAGCGCCAGAAGCAGCAGCCCCAAGGTTTGTTCTAGCGCCGTTGGCATTAGAAGCGCCAGTCCCGCCATAAGAGACACCAACAGGAGATCCATTCCAAGTACCAGAAGAAATAGTGCCGAAGGAACCTGTGCCTGTAAATGAGAGGTTCGTAAACGCACCCGTAGATGGCGTGGTCGCACCAATTGTTGTTTGATTGATTGTAGAAGTTTCAATATCGACATTGTATAAACTGCCGCCTGTGATAGCTACGTTATTGGCATTTTGATATGCCATCGTACCAAGGCTAAGGGTTGTCCATGTTGGCGCGTTTCCAGTGCCATTTGATGTTAGAAACGATCCATTTGTGCCGGGCGCTAAAGCAGCCCAACTAGATGTGTTGCGATAAAGCAAATCACCTTTTGCCGAGCCAAATGTGTCAAGAATATCACTTGGCGTGACATCAGATGGAGATGCTGTGCCACCAGTCAAATTAGCTTTGACAGTACCTGATGCCATCTGTGCAAGGTAAGTATTGCTAATAGCTGCCGTAGGAAGCGTAATGGTGACAGCGCCAGAAACTGTTGACGACTGAAGAGGCGAACTTGCTGTGACACTGCTAATGCCAGGAGCTGGATATGTAGACGCGACATAAGTGCCAATTTGTGCTGTCGTAATCTTAACAGACGTGCCAGCTTGCACCGCTTCAAGTTGTTCCGAGCCAGAGAGGGCCGTGGCAGACGTAAGATTTGGGATTTGGATATTTGTTGCCATTATTGCGGACCCGTTTCTGGAACTTGATTCATACCATAAGGCAAGCCAGGATCTGTGTCACCAGGCGCGTTAGGATCAGTGCCGGGTTGTTGATTAAGACCACCAGGAGGCTCGCCAGTTTGTTGCGTGACACGAACTTGATCGTCCTGTGTAATGCGAGTGTTGCCATTGATGACAGGAATATTTGTGGTGGGGTCAACAGTATTTTGACCAGATGTGGCACGAGTATTCGTTTCTGCCGTTGGGAAATCCTGAATACGTGGGTTGACCACTGGAATAGGATCAGCGGGAACAACAATAGCCCTCAACTGTTGCTGTGGCTCATCATAGCATGGCCCACAAACCAAAAGACGGATATTCTGCAAAGACGTGCCGCGCCAGTCATATTGCCAGCGTAAATTGACATGATTATAGCGAAAACCGCAGCGGTCGCATATAGCATGCGCTTGCGGCATCCTCGCATTAGTTTTTGCCCGCCCCGCCTGTGATGCGTAACCCATCAAAAACCCCTATCGGAAATATCCCGCAATTTGGGGAGAAATATATTGCTGCGCATATTCTGTGTTTTGATCTGCTGCAATTTGATATGACTCATCAGCCATTGGCTTTAATGTCATAGCGGCTTGAGGAGCCCATATCTGAGACAACCTATACGCCAGTCCATAAGCAAAAGCTTCGAGCCAAAGATATGGAATTTCGACATTTTGGTTGCCAGCCATGTTGGAATCTTGCAGCTGACGGACACGATAATACTTCAGATATTGAGCGCTTGACCCATCTGGCACAGGCCACAAAGTAACAGTTGGCGAAAGCAAGCGATCAAACCAATAAACAGTGGTAAAACCCTGCTGTTCTTTATTTGGATATGACGCATACTCTGTGCGGCTGATAGGCATGATAATGCGGTCAATTGGCTGCGCTGAGGAGTTTGTAATCTCCATATACGCATCCAAAATCATGACAGTGTTCGAATCAACCGAGTATGTTGATTGCCCCTGCACCAATGGCACAGTAATAAGATCGACAGCCCAAAGATTGACGCCTTGGTTAGACCAACGCGCCAACATAAGGTTGGTAGCCATTCTAGCCGCCTCAAGATGCTCTTGAAGCAAAGCAGTACCGCGCACTCCAATCAAATTGTAGGCGTAAATAGTTAACTCACCGAGCCCAGGATTGAAGTTGTAGGTATTGCTGGTCGCCATCTATCACCTTAAAAAGTTGTAGCTTGATCGTTGATAATCTGCACACCTTCAAAAGCCAATCCAACCGCCGCAGTTCCCGTGTTCATAGCAACTTGCCACTGAATGTCAGTTGTCGCTGCGTACATATTTGGATATGTGCGATCAACAAGGAAGTTACTTACAAATGGACGCTGCGCAAACACCGATGTCACGTTATTAATCGTTGTTTGTGTGCGATAGGTTGTGAACTGGCTTGCTGTATAGACAGTGCTTGTAAAACCCTGTGCGCGGTATAGATAAAAATTATAACCCGCAGGAACAGTATAAACTGAAGATTGTGAACGATTAATACCAGCGTTAATTTGCGAGTATGTTGTGCCGCCATTTTTAGCTGTAATATTCCCAGCAGCATTGCCAGACGTAATAATTATGCTGTTAATGCGGAAATAGCTGTTTGTCGTATTAACTGTACCAGAAGCATTTAATGTCACTGTTTCGGACAAAATATTATAGTTTGCATCAAGTCCGTTAATTTTAACCTGCACCCCTGCATCGGTTGCACCAGAAGCCGAAGCCACAGTCATCACCACAGCACTGGACGGGAATGCATAGGTTGAAGCGTTTTCCCAAGTTGGGATAAAAGATGTGCCAACAGAAGGCTGATAGCCATATATGCTTACGACAGAATGGTTAGTAATCTGGCCACGCGCTACCTGTAAATCAAATGGCTCATATTTGCCATTTTGGGTAATAGAAGGACAATTAATGCCTGTTTGATAGATAGTAGCCATAATTATTTACCTTTTCCTGAACGGGCAGCGGCCACGTTATCGACTAGATTTGGGTAAGGCCGACCAGCAGCTCTTGCACTAGCCTTCGCCTTTTGAACTTGTTTGCGGTTCAGATGCTTATGTGTAGCATCTTTTGGCGCAGATTTCTCCCAAAAAGGTTTGTTTTTCATCTTAACAACCCCATTTACGAAGAGATTTATTGATACGACTGTCAGGATCAGCAGCAGCTGCCGCGCCAGTTAATTTGCGCTTCATGCCCGTCATTCGTTCACAAAATGATTTATGGCGAGGATTATCTTTGTCTTTTGTTGGGGCTTTCAAATGATGCCCTTCAGAACGTGCAGACGCACGACCTTTTTCATTAAGGCCGCCAGATGGACTCTTGCCTTCTTTACGTTGCCACGCAGGTGTCTTAGCCATTATAGACTCCTACAAAAACGGGGGCTTTTATGCCCCCGCCATGTACAGATTAATGAGTAAAATTACTCGTTAATGCTGCCGCTAACATTGCGGCCAGGAGCAGGGGAACCCTTAGCAGCAGATGAGAGTGGGTTCATATTTGAACCTGTACGACCACCAGATTTGCGTGGCTTACGGCCAGAATGGTGTTTTGCCATTTCGCCATGTTTTGCAACAGTTTTTCCACCACGTTTACGCTTTACAGCTTCGTCTTGGACGTTGCTTTCAAACGTATATTTCTGGTTTTTGCGTTTCATGTCTTCGGCGGCTTCGTTAACTCCGCCAGATGCACGATGCTTACGACCCTTCATGTGAGTCTCCTATTAAGAAGCGTTGTTGATGCCTTGGATATAGAACACTGTAAGAGTGCCTACGCCACTGCCTGTGTTTGCGGAAGTTACTTTGATCTGAACATCTTGTGGGCCACCTGTTTGAAAAGTAGCGTTTGAGATGTTATCCCAGTTTGCAACCTGAGCTGCGCCTGTACCAGGAACAATGGTGAGCTGGCCAAGAGCACTTGCAGTCACAGCGTTAGCGGCAGTAAAAGCAGTTGCAGCTGATGTACCAGCAGTTGCACCAATATTCAAAGTAGCAGCAGCACCAGTCCAAGCAGTAGTCACCATCAAATAAATGTCGGTGATTTGGCTTTGGGCAGGGATCACAATTGTGGTAGCGCCGCTTGCCTGAGTAACAACAGCGGATTGTGCCATGTTAGCATAACCAGCGTTTGCAGTACCAGTCGTACCACCCAAAGCAGCAAGGTTTCCCGTACCATCTGAGTGAATGACGTTACCAGCGATCAAAGGGCCAGTAAAAGTAGTCCCAGCCTGTACGGGGCTACCATTGTTATTAGGGTAAAACCCACCATTAATGTCTGACATATTTTGTCTCCTGTTTTTAGGAGCCTCTCACTTTTACATGAGAGGCATGCCGTCATTACGATGTTGGGAAGTTACCATAAATGGAACGCCAGTTGTAGTAACCGAATGAGTAGCGTTCGTAGCCTTTAACCAAAAGGTTATCAGTCACAAAATCAACTTGCATGTCAGTTTCAAACTTAATGCGTTCCATGTATGACAAACCATCAATGTTGGTCAGCAAGAACCATGCGTAAGATGAAGTCAAGAAGTCGTTCACCATATATGATTCTGGTAAACCACCTGCTGTCATCATGATAGCATTCGTATCATTATCTGCCGTGCCAGGACGCAGTTCTGTCTTGAGAAGACGGATTGCAACTGGTTCCAAAGAAGGCGGAATAATGAGCTTGCGAGCGCGAGCAAACGTCTTCAGACCAGCTTGGTCTCTGAAGTTTGTACGAACTGCAATCATTGCGTTAAGCAATGTCGCTTCATTGAGGTCAACTTGTGTTGATGGAGTATTAGCAACTGTACCACCATCAATTGGATGTGCTGTCGAGCAAAGTGCTACGCCGTCACCACCAACTGCTGAGTTGTATGTTGTTGCTGTGTTCAACACGTTAGCGCCATAAATTTCCTTGGTTTGCTGGAATGATTCAATCAATCCAAGGTTTGATGGTGCAAACTGTGTCTTATACAGGTTGTCGTCGATTGCTTTGCGGGTAATCGCATAACCCAAAGCAATTTCAACGTGCTCCTGATTGTACACATAACGCTCACCAGCATTGTTGTCGAAAGCTGTCTGACCACCTTCGGTCTTGAGCTGGGCTAACCCAAGGTAGCGCATTTCAGCGGTACGTTCGAGAGCCATTTTCGAATCATGCTTAGTGAAGATTTTGTCGTACTGAGATGGGATCATCTCGTACTTGCCTTCAACGCCACGGAGTCCGGGGAGCAGAAGGTCTTTAATGGAACTGAGATTGACAGCCATTGTTCCTTACTCCTTAGATGCCAGTGAAGTTGCGTGTAGCAACATTGTTGAACGATACAATTGCCCAGTCATATGCCTGACCATTGGCATAAGAGCCAGGGTAGCCAACGAGTGGGTTGTAAATGCCAACCACTTTAAATGGCGCATCCACATTGTACGTTGCTGTGTTGAGAGTTGTGCTATCGAGATAAGCACCAGAAATACCATTTGAGGTATTGCCCGTGCCAATAGCGAAGCCGATGGTTGCGTTAATGTCAGTTGGGAAAGCAAGACCAGTGCTATCTGTCTGAGCCACAAACTTAGCGTTTGGATCATTGACAATATAGCCAGTCACATAGTTGCCAGAAGCAACGTCGCTGCCGGGCCAATAGTTGGACCAAACAGTACGCTTTTGAGCTACTGAAAGATACTGACATCCATAGAAAATACCACCAATACCCAAAGCAGCTGGTGTTGCGCCAGTCGAAGCTGACTGAGCGTAAGTACCATCTGATTGTTGAGTTACTGGATCGCCGTAAAAGATTGCACTTGCATTATAGTCAATGACGACAGCGACCTGCTCATATGTAGGAGCAGAGCCATTGCCTGACCACTGACGGAATCCGAAAGGCGCATTTGTATTTGCCATAACGGAGCCTCCTTTTTTAAGGGAAAAGTCCATCATCGCACGCCGGGGCGACTAAGAACCGATAAGTATGAAGACTCCACGCCGGGGGAGCCAGAGAATTAACTCGTGACACCAAATTACTATGACATGACACAAAAGTAAAGGGCCGCTGTGACACGGCCCTTAAATGACACTATGACATGACACCAATCAAGATTTTGGAACTGGAATTGCTTCGTAGTTCTTCTTGATGTTGGGGTTATTACGCTCAAATGTGCCATCGGGAGACGCGGTGAGTTGAGACTCTTTCACACGAACCTGATCGCGTGCACGACGCAATTCAATGGACTTGATTTCATTCACGATCTCTTCTGGACATTGCATAAGGATCATGCCATCGCGCTCAATCGTGCTATTTGTCCAGCCAGGAGGCATTGTCTCTGGATGGCGGCTGGCAGGTACTTCTTCCCAGCCCTTACGCTTCAATTTCGTAATATAGCTGGTGTCTTCCTGATTAAGTGTGGCTTTACGCTTCC
>Ga0316221_1001508_pt1 | contig 24019 bp, 25 predicted proteins | sample TBH18007metaG_FD_206003 | JGI IMG/M metagenome (GOLD analysis project Ga0316221, IMG submission 206003) | Freshwater microbial communities from Trout Bog Lake, Wisconsin, USA - TBH18007 | ecosystem: Environmental > Aquatic > Freshwater > Lake > Hypolimnion/Profundal zone | place: USA: Wisconsin... | reverse complement strand
CTCCATAATATCAATTTTTTAGACGAGTTACTATGCCTATTCCATTTAAAGAATTCGACAAAACCAAATACGAAAAGTATGCACAATTTGATGGTAAAATTCTTATCATCGGATATGGTTCAGTCGGACAAGCAATTCTTCCAGTTGTTCTCCGTCACATCGTAGTAGATCCCAAGAATGTTACAGTTATAGAACGTGATGACCACAGGTCACTCTTTCTAAGACGCCATGCAGGTTCTGGTGTAAACTACGTTCGTAAAGAGATTACACCTGGCAATTACAAAAAAGTTATTGGCACTTATGTTGGTGAAGGTGATATGATTATCAATGCTTCATTAAACATTGAAGCACAAGCTTTGTTAGAGTGGTGTATGGAAAACGGAGTGATGGAAATTGACACATCACTTGAACGTTGGGAACATCATCCTGATGAAACTATTACAAAATTAAATGAGAGAACTTTGTTTCATACTCATAATGTAGTTCGTGAAGCAATGGATGAATATCTACATGATGCACCTACTTGTTGTGTAACACACGGTGCAAATCCAGGTTATGTAACACATTTGACTAAACGTGCTTTGTTGAAACTTGCTGCCAAGAATGGTAAAAAAGTTACAACACCTTCTACTAAAGAAGAATGGGCTCAGTTGATGAAGTCACTTGGTGTTAAAGTAGTTCATATTGCTGAACGTGACCAACAAGTTATCGATGAACCAAAAACTAAACAAGAATTTACCAACACATGGTCTTGTGAAGGATTTTGGGCAGAAGGTAGAGCACCAACAGAAATGGGTTGGGGTACACACGAAGATAAACATCCAGAAGGTGGTAAGTCTCAAGGTACTGCTGCTTACTTAACTCAACCAGGTTGTGTAACTATGATGCGTTCATGGGTACCAGATGGTGGTCAATATAATGGTTATTGTATTCAACATTCTGAGTCTGTTACAATGTCTCAATATTTTGAAACTAAAGATAAATCATTTAGACCATCTGTGTATTATGTTTATCAACCTTGTGATGCTGCTATTGCTTCATTACATGAGATGCGTGGCAACGAATTAGATTTACAAAAAGACCAACGTATTCTGAAAGATGAAATTGTTTCAGGTATGGATGAGTTGGGTGTATTGTTAATTGGTGATGACTTCTGTATGTGGCATGGTTCACAATTAGATATTCACGGTGCTCGTAAATTGGTTGAAGGCGAAAATGCTACTTCAATGCAGGTTGCTGGTTCTATGTTAGGTGCCATCGTTTGGATGATTAACAATCCACGTGAAGGTTATGTTGAGCCAGAAATGTTACCATTCGAAGAAATCTTGGCAATCGGTGATATGTATTGGGAACCATTAGTGACTGTGTTTTCAAAATGGACTCCATCACAAGATACCAATTCACTATTCTACCGTGAGTTCGATAAATCTAACCCATGTAAGTATGAAAACTTCCGTGTGTGGACCTAAAAATATACCAAAATAATAGTTGACAAACAAAAAAAGAGCCTATATAATAGAACAATGAAAAATTTACACATAAGCGCATCCTATAATACATCACCAGCCGGAACATGGCAGGTAGGGGTTCGTTTGTAAATTTTAGTAACAAGTTTCACGACAACGAACCCTAGACTAAACATCTAGGGTTTTTTGTTTTTGGGGGTGTAGCTCAGTTGGTAGAGCGGCTGCTTTGCAAGCAGTAGGTCGCAGGTTCGATTCTCTGTCACCTCCACCAAAGTTTTATGGAAGGTTGTCTTGCCGGGGATGCAAGCCTTGTTTTGAACACAAGTGGAGCCAGAAATGGCCAGGGTTTCGATTACGCCATCCTTCCGCCAGTTTTAACCAGAGAGTGTGAGATTTGAACTTTTATATATAATAATATGATAACTTTTTGGAGTATAAGATGTTTTATTTAATCTATAAAATTACTAATAAAGTAAATGGTAAAATTTATATTGGAGCACATAAGACCAATGATAAAAATGATGGTTATATGGGTTCAGGTAAAATAATTAAGAAAGCCATTAACAAATATGGAGTTGATAAATTTACTAAAGATATAATTTATGAAGCAGATTCTTCGGAAGAAATGTATTTGAAAGAAAAAGAATTGGTTGAATTAGGTAAACATTCTTATAATTTAAAAAAAGGTGGCCAAGGTGGTTGGGATTTTAATAATAATAATCCCGATTTACATACACACCAATTACCACATTTAAAAATGATGGCAAAGAATTTACAAGAAAAAAGAAAGAATGATAAAGATTTTGATGAACAATATAAACAATCAATTTCTGAAGGTTTAAAAGAAAAATATAAAACTGATTCTGAATATAGAGAAAGAACAATTAGTAGATTAAAAACTATATGGCCAGGTAAAAAACATAAAAATGAAACTAAACTAAAAATGTCCAACTCACATCAAGGCAAACATGATGGAGAAAAAAATACACAATATGGTACAATGTGGATTACAAATGGTGTTGAAAATAGAAAGATAAAAAAAGAAGAAAATATTCCAGAAGGTTGGAGTAAAGGAAGAAAAATCAAGTTCTCGCTGGTGTAGTGGTAGCACAAGGCACTCCAAACGCCTTAGTTGGGGTTCGATTCCCTAGCGGGATGCCATAATAGTTGTAAAACGACATATTTACTATTATAATAGTAAATATACGACACGGAGATTAGGCTAGTGGAAAGTCGCTCGGTTTGGGGCCGAGAGTTCGAATGTTCGATTCATTCATCTCCGACCATTACCTGGTATAGTTGTTGTATGGAAACAACAATATCAAAAATTGTGCTTGTGTTTTTCTGTGGTTAGTGTATAATGGTTTCTGTTGAGTTACTAGACAAACTAAAATTGTGTTAGTAACAAAGTTTTATAACCTGTTCGACAAGTGGCTTAAGTCATCACCCTTTCACGGTGACATTCACGGGTTCGAATCCCGTACAGGTTACCAAGTTTTGGGGAAGAAGCATCAATGGTGATGCAGTGGACTGTAAATCCGCCGCCTATGGCACGACTGGTTCGATTCCAGTATTCCCCACCAGTTTGTTGTATTGAGTGTAACAATGGGTTGAGGATTCTCGGCCGACAACAACGGAGGTGGCCGTCCCGTTTACACAACGAGCCCCGTATTTTTAAGGAGAGTATTATGAAAAAGAAAAATACTCCCCAACCTCGGAACTATCTTGTCAAATTGGCATTGTTTCGAAAAGCAGGGAGTCATCGCAAAAGTAATAAAGCAGTAAGACGTAGTGAGAAGTCAAAAAGAAGTTGTTATAGTGAAATGTATAGAAGCATCAGTTCGACTGTTACCGCAATGCTACAGTTAGCGGCCTGTGTATACATTTCACTATAACAATTTCGGGCCTTTAGCTCAGTTGGTTAGAGCAATCGACTCATAATCGATTGGCCGTTGGTTCAAGTCCAACAAGGCCCACCATTTTAAAGAAAGGAGTATCAAATGCCGTCAGTATTTCTAGTAAGCGACACACATTTCGGCCACGCTGGTGTTTGCCGCTTCACACATAACGACACAGGAATTAAAATTAGGCCATGGACTGATCCAAATGAAATGGATGAAGCGATGGTTAAATTATGGAATGATACAGTAAGACCAAACGATAAAGTATATCACCTTGGTGATGTTGTAATTAACCGTAAGTCATTACAGATTCTTGATAGACTGAATGGTGATAAAGTTTTAATTCGTGGTAACCATGACATTTTTAAAATGGAAGATTACACAAAATACTTTAGAGACATTCGTGGTTACCATGTAATGAACAACATGATTCTATCTCACATTCCGGTACATGCCGATTCTAAAGGTCGTTTTGGTGCCAACATTCACGGACACTTACATAGTAATCGTGTAAGACTACCAAAAGGAGTTGTTGCCGAGACTGGAGAAATCCTGTATAGTAACGATATTGATCCATGGTACTTCAACGTATCTGTGGAACAAACAGGATTTAAACCTATTCTTTTTGAAGATGTATTACAGAAGATTAAAGAACAAGGACAACCAGAGTATACATACGAAGGTTTTGGTAGATTTGAATTTGAGTAACGGATAGCCCTTATAGTTAAACGGTATAACAGTTGATTTGTAATCATCAATTCGCAGTTCGATTCTGTGTGAGGGCACCAAGTATACCAGATAATGTATTGACTTTGTGTATAAGTAATGTTATAGTATTAAATATGCGGTGTGTAATAGTACGATACAAAATACCCTTTTGTATTAGCTGAGCAAAGCAGTACACCGCTCCAGATTTGCGGGATTAGTTTAATGGTAAAACTACAGATTTCCAATCTGTTGTTGTCAGTTCGATTCTGTCATCCCGCTCCAGATTTGATGCCTTGTAGCTCAGTTGGTAGAGTAGTTGACTGTTAATCAATTGGTCGCTGGTTCGAGCCCAGCCGAGGCAGCCAAAACAAAGGTGCCATGCCTATGTCTTTCATTCCCTAGAAAGTTATGCACACTTTGGCTAAAAATATTAGGACACCGGGCCGAGTCCAAGTAACCTTATTCAAGGCATGAGGATTGTCGTCCAAGATTAGAAAGACACAAGGCCTTTTGTTTAGGGACAGAAGGCATTGTTGAGAATGTGAGCGAAAGAGTAAGCAATCCCAACTGTTAGGGAGGATCACCATCCTGATTAAAAGCAGCCCACTTATTGAGGTAGTTCCGTATGCTGAGACGGAACGTAACGCAATTTCAGGAGATTGATGGCAAGGCTCGAAAGAGATGACCTTAAACGTCTAACTACCATACGGTCTTAAACATGTAACAGTATTCTCAACAATGATTAGTTCAGTCGTGGAGTAGCTCAGAGGTAGAGCGCTGGTCTCATAAGCCAGAGGGCGTAGGTTCGATTCCTTCCTCCGCAACCAATGTAATAAAATCGAAATATTTCCATTGTATAAATATAGTTTTAATTCACAAAACTCATATTGGTTCGTCATGTCAAAAATATTATTCATACTCAAACGCAGAGAAGATTACAACGCTAAAGTACATTCTCATATTGGATTAAGTACAGGTTTATATAACTCTGCTAAGTTTATGAACGACATGTTGGTTGAAGCAGGATTCAATTCGGTTTTAGAAGTTGCTATTGATAACAATTGTATTGATAGACTAGTCAACAAACACAAACCCACTCATGTTATCATTGAGGCATTATGGGTTGTTCCGACCAAATTCAATATTCTCCAAAAATTGCATCCAAGTGTTCAATGGATTATTCGTTTGCATTCTGAAATGCCATTTATGGCAGGTGAAGGTATGGCCATGGACTGGTTAGGCGATTATGCAACATTTAAAAATGTGAAGATTGCTTGTAATGCACCTAGAATGTTGAGAGAAATTCAACTCTATTTGGGAACAAAGAAAGTAATTTATTTACCTAATTTTTATCCACAAGAATACAAATATAAAAAATTCAACAGAGATAAAGAATGGGTTGATATATCTTGTTTTGGTGCAATTCGTCCATTAAAAAATCATTTAGTACAAGCATTTGCTGCTATCGAATTTGCTGAGAAGATTGGTAAAAAACTAAGATTCCATGTGAATGCTGGTCGTATTGAAATGAATGGTAATTCATCTATCAATAACCTCAAAGGACTGTTTCAACAGATTCATTCTAGAGGACATATGTTAATCAATCATCAATGGACTCCAAGAGAAGAATTCTTGGAATTATGTTCTAGGATGGACATTGGAATGCAATGTAATTTCTCTGAAACCTTCAATATCGTTGGTGCCGATCTGGTATCACAGGGTGTTCCATTGGTTGGAAGTGAAGAAATTCCATGGTCAACAGCTAATGCCGATTGTACGGATTCAAAGGATATCTGTAATGCATTATCTAAAGCATATAAATACCCTAGATTAAATGTGTTTTGGAATCAACATAACCTTAAACATTATACTAACAAGACCAGAAAAATATGGTCCAAATATTTCCTTTAGGAGAAACAAATGTCGAAACATAATCACCACAGAGTAGTTAGCCAACATTGGTATAATGGCGAACTCTTAACTCTCGAAAACATTTTTACTAATGAATCTGACGCACGCAGTTTTGCTGATAGTTTGAATTCACATACCGTTAAGGTTTATGACCTTGATGGTGAATTATCATATTCAGCTGGTGCTGTTGAAGTGGACACTTACGCTTAATTACTTACTAGTAGCTCTATAGGTTCCATCCCATGTGGATGGAACTCCTTCTTCCAGTCTTTCAATCATGTTCTCGTAATAATGCTTCAAACCATTATTTTCTTCCGCTAATTTCTTAGCATATTCCAACGCTTTAACCCAATCACCATTGTAGTAGGCATCAAGATATTCTTCGTGTTTCCAATTAGATTTTTCTAGTGTAAATATCTTCACACCTTGAGTCTTACCTTTAACAGCAATACAATCTAATTCAGTTACAGGATATTCATCTTTTACTTGCTTGGCGGTAATGGGTCCAAGAATAATTCTGACACCATACGGTTTACTTTGTCCCTCAAGACGGGATGCAAGATTAACAGAATCTCCAAGACAAGTATAGTCAAACCGCTGGTCACTGCCCATATTACCAACAACAACGGTACCAGTATTAATGCCAAGACCCATGCCAAAAGCTGGCACACCCTCTTTAGTAACTTCATCGTTAAATTCATCTAAACTCTCCATCATTTGTAGTGCAGTTTTAACGGCCATTTTGGCGTGTTGCGGTTCATCTAATGGAGCATTCCAGAAAGCCATTTGAGCATCGCCAATATACTTATCCAAAGTACCATTATTTTCGATAATCTTTGCTGTCATAGCAGTCATGTATCGATTCATAATCTTAGTGAGACCTTGTACATCTTCTCCATAGTGTTCAGAGATGGTGGTGAAGCCTCTTACGTCAGTAAACATAATAGACAGTTCCCGTGATTCTCCCCCAAGTCGGAGTAACTCTGGATTCTTTTGTAACTTTTCTACCAAAGCAGGCGATAGATATGTACCAAACTGTTTTTTAATTTGAAGTTTTTGTTTTAATTCCGACAGGAATTTGACAACATAGCCATGTGTGAAAACAAGAGTAATGGTGCAAAGTGGGAAAGTAACATCAAGTAGGTAATTGTATCGATTGAATAATTCATGGCCGAAGAAAAAGGATCCAATTGCCATAACGATGATTGCGATGTAACCATGTGTATACCTCGTAAAGAAAAGTGATATTATACAAAAAATAAAGGTGTATAATAATTCGGCACCATCAGACCAATCTGGTCTAGAAATAATAGTACCTGATGTAACAGTATCTAATATAGCCGCTTGTAAGTAATGAGGATAGGTTGACCCCACACTTGTTGCGCCAGGGTTGTTAAGCCCTTTGGCTGTAAGTCCGACAATGACAATTCCACCTTGGAAATCGGATGGTAAGTTGATAGCAGAGTGTTCAATTGGTCTTGAGGACCAATCAACCCAAATTCTACCCAAGCTGTCTGTGTCGATTTTTCCAAACTTTGGAATTCTAACTGCTTGTACTCCAAGGTCGTTGAGTTTAACTTGGAAACTAGGGTCTCCTGAGGCAACTCTGAGTGTTTCAAGAGAGATTGAAGGGTATAACAATCCTTGGGATTGAACGACCATTGGCACACGTCTGGTGACGCCATCAATTTCGGGGAGAGTATTAACAACACCAATACCAGCAGCGCTTTCATTTATAGCTTTCACATTGGGTAAAATAGAATTATAACTTACGCCAGCAGTACCTTGGCCAATTACTGAAACACCTGGTCTAAAAGGTATTACTTTAGTGGTGGATACATCAGAACTACCAATCTGAGGAAGTATGGCAGGATATAATCTAAGTGATCTAGCCAAATTAGAATCTTGTGAGAATCTATCTTTATCTGGCATAAAAATATTAAATACAACAAGTCCAGCATTTCGTTTATATAAATCTTCAATAATCTTTGAGTATTCACCTCTTGGAAATGGGAATTGACCTTTTTGTGCCACGGTGGCATCATCAATATTAACAACATGAATTTGTGATTGTGTTACTGGTTTGGAAGTAATTAGAGTATCAAAATAACGAAGTCTTACCGACTCAACAAAAGTTGGATCCTGTATACGAATAAACACCAATAAAACAAGAGTTAGTATTGCTGTCCAAGGAGAAAGTAATAATTTTTTCATTGATGTACTGTTACAGTTCCACATGTAGTTACACAAGTTTGTGTAATGTTATAAGTTTGTCCACCGGTTTGTGTTACATTTACCGAAGCAGGTGCTCCGTTGTTATTTAGAACTATCGTGGCAGCATTAGCACCAGGAGCACTACTGTTATTTTGAGTAACCACTGCTGAATTTCCATTACCAGTTTCAGTAACACTTAAATAATGTGCACCTGTTCCTGTCTGACTTGTTGTTAGTGTATTACTGTTACCTGTAACTGATGCAAACAATTGCATCTTAGCTGTGCCAGTTTGTGTGATACCAACAGTATTCAAATTGCCATTAAGATATAATGATGAGTACATACCTTCGTTTGCACCAGTATTTTCTTGTACAACAGTTACACTATTTGTTGCACCATTAATATAATCATATTGATAATGTCCACCAGTATCTAAACCGGTATATGTACCAGCAGAATCGGTTCCTTGATTTAAGTTCAAAATGTTACCTGATCCGGTTACATTTAAATCAATAATGTTTTTACCTGATTTAGATTGTGGATCGCCTTGTCTAATCTTTACTTGATTTGATCCACCAGTAATAGAAGCAACTTGTGTGTAACCGGGAGTTGAATTGATGTATGTTGCACCGTCAATAATATTACCTGGTCCTGATTGTGTATAATTGTGTATATCACCAGAACCAACTTGATTAATATAAATTTGATTAGGTGTTGAATTTGTTAAAGCGGCCAATCTAGCATTAACAGTATTAACTTGTGTTTGTTGTGTACCAGTAATACCACTAACATACGTTGGTGCTGGTATATAAGTTTGTCCACCAGTCAATGGTGTATTGGTCCAACTTGCAGCGGCCGCATTGGTTTGTGCAACTGTTGGATTCTCTGTTCCTGTAAATGTAAATCCAGATGAACCTGTCATACCAACTTGAGCACTCAATAATGTACCATTATAATTTGCATTTGTAAAGAACATATAGTAGTTTCCATTATATGTTCCTCGTACAATAATTTGACCTATACCCAAAACTCTATTCAATGATCCATTACTATTATATAAATTCATCTGCCAAGGATATGTTGAATTTCCACTAGAAACAAAACTAACATACTGGCCTGATGATAATGGTGTCCAACTTCCTGTTTCATAAGTGCCACCTAAATTTTTACTGTATATGGTACATGTATTCGAACTTAAACAATTACCTGTATCCCATTGTGTGTCGGCAATTTGTGCTGCACCAAACTCAACACTTGAAAATTGAGCAAAGGCAGAAGAACAGAAAAAAAGAAGTAATAATAAAAATCGTTTCATTAGAATGATTTACTTAATCCTAATACAACAGAGTTACGATAAAGTTGATTGCCATTTACAGTATTCATTAATTTAAAATCGGAACTCATACCAGAATTCCAATAATATGATAGTGAAGCATCAACACCATAAATGTTCATTGTTGGACCAAACTTCCAATCCGAATATGAATAAGCATTTTGTGTGTGACCAACATGAGAAACAAATGTAACATCTTTGATAGGTAAATAATAATCTACACTATAATACTGAGTACCAGTTGTGCCTGGTATTGCAAAGTAATCAGTTAAACTACGATAATATTTTAAAGTAATATTTGAATATCTCAATTGAGCAAATACTTCATTTGTATTATAGTTTGTGGCACCAGGATAAGTGTATTCATAATCTCCCACATATATTTTAATATCATCAAATTTATGGGTCCATCCAATATAATAGTCAGACTCAATACCTGTACCATTTAAATATTCTTGTTTACTAACAGTATCAAGTTTGTTTCCTAACCAAATACCATTATCAGCAGAATATTCTTCTTGTGATATGGCACTAGGTTTTAAATCACTTTGACTGATACCACGAAAACGATAATCGGATAAGGCACCAACTGAAGCATCAAACGAATCAGCCATTGCTATAGTTGAAATTAAAGATAAGAAGATTAATAATTTTTTCATGTTAGTTCTGCTTTGTTGTTATAAAAGTATTTCCACCAGCATTAATACGGTTTGTAATAGTTACATTACCAGATTGAGTTTGACTGACGGTGGCATTTTGAGTTTTGGGTGTTGTGATACATGAAGTATTGTTACCTGAATCAGACCGACACAATTGAACTGATATTGCATCTACTGTTGCAACTACACCAGTTTTAGAATTATAATCTGGTAATAAAGTGTTCTTTTTTGGTGCCAACAAATCACCAAATTCTTGTGCTAACTGTTCGTTCAATAACTGTAATACATTGGCCAGAAATTCATTGTCTAAAAAGTTACGTTGAAGTTGGTTGGAATAAATTTGAGTATTTTCAGCAGCAAGAACACTACTCAAATCAACACCTTTTAAAAAGTCTTGACTCAAGGCACTTTGAGCAATTTGCTTTTCTTCTTCACGTTGTTTTTGTGCAGCTTTGATTTCTTGTGGTGGTGCCAAGATCAACATATTACTAATGGCATCTTCTGTTAAATGTAATGTAACTGGTCTACTTGGTGCCACATTTCTAGATGTAACTTTAGTGCCTTGAAATGCCATATCCAATGTAACTGTTCCCGATTCATTACTAACTTCAATTTTACCAGTTTTACATTCTCTCTCTATCTCGTCAGGTAACATATTCTTTCGTGGACAAGAAGGAAGTAAAACAAATGTACTTTCACCTAATTCATCTACTGTGGCGGTGAAATCGGTACCACGAACCGCCACAGTTGCTGTTGGAGTATTGATAGCAACCGAGTTAGGATTATTATGAGCAATCGCACCAGAAGCGTAACGCACCGTACCAGCAGCCATATTAAGCGCCAACTTACCTGATGTTTTACTTTTTGGATCATAAACAAACTCGTCAATAACCAGCTTGGAGTTTTCATTTACTTGTACCTTTGTGTCATCAGCAAATACAATGCCGACTTTACCTTGTTTTGTATTGATGGTATCCGCCATTTCGACACCAGTACCTTTGGCGCCAGTTAATGTGGATTTTGCTCGTTGAATGTTGGGAGGGGTGTTTACTTGTTCTGTTATAGTACCAACGGCAGCAAAGCAATTAAAGGTGACCACAAATGATGTGGCCACCAATAATTTTAATCGTTTCGTTGTTTGAACCATTTACAATTTTCCAATTCTTTCATTACACTTTCAATACTTTGCTTGTTACGATTTGCTACAAACTCTATAAAGGCTTTTGGATCAGTATTGTCATTACCTGAACACCAGGCCTGATACATGTGAAGTAAATTAGACATTAATGTGTCTGGTGAATTGTCCAACTATTATTACTACCGCTGGTTTGAATATTAGTAGTGTTGTTGCCAGAGCTTGCCGATTGTGTTACACTAACTGTGTTGGTGCTTCCAGTTAATCCTAATATAAAGGTATTATCTGCTGCACCTGTTTGAGATACAGTAACCGTGTTACTAGAACCATTCAAAGCTCCACTAGGAGTATTTGTAGTAGCACTATAACCACCAACAGTAACAGTATTACCATTAGTACCACCAGTTTGAGTAATTCCAAAAGTATTACTTGCACCAGTAGAACTTAATGTAACATTGCTAGTTGTTGCGGCAGTTGTAGAGTTACCTTGATTTAAAGTAAAACTATTTGCACCACCACCATTCATAGTAACAGTATCGTTATTACCTGTACCGTTAATTGTGGCCACTACACTATTGCTTGTACCACCAGCAGTTGTTGCTGTCAAGTTGTTGCCTGTTCCCAATAGATTAACATTTAAATTAGATGTATTACCTGTTTGGTTTACGTTAATATTATTACTTGCACTTGTTCCTGATCCATCATTGTTACTGTTAATTACAGCAGTAGAATTGCTACCAGTAATAGAGTAACTATAATTGTTGCCGTTGGAAATACCATTAGCAATAGTTGTTTGAATTCCAAGTTGTAATGTATCACCAGTACCTACTTGGTTTACAGTTACATTATTACTATTACCAACAATAACTGCTGGAGTAGTAGCACTAGAACCTGTGCTTTGTACACCTTCTACTGCATCACCTGCTCCGTTTTGTGTAACTGAAACATTAGAGTTACTGCCGGATTGATTAATATAAATGGTATTATCACCCGCATACGAGTAATTCACCAGAACGGCTAGCGTCATCATAACAAATTTGGCTAGACTTTTTTTCATTTCTTTTTCCTTTTATTGTTTTACTACACCCATCTTTGCTTCTACATCCGCTGGTGTGCCTTTAGATGGTGACATACCAAGTGGAATTGTTGGTGTTTTTGTAGGAATTGCACTAATTGGAACTTCTTTAATCTGTGAATAATCCCAAACACCTTTTCTTTGGCCTTCTTTAATTAATTCAATGACTGCGGCCTCAATCGTTGATTTTAATGCTATTGTTGTTGCTTCGTTAATTGTTAATCCTGCTTCAAATTGGAATATTGCTGCAGCAGCACCAGTGGATCCGGTACTTGAATTGAATAGTTGTGATCCTAGGTTAGAAAAACCAGATGGATCTATACTCTTAAATATTGCCATTGCATCAGCAGTAGAATAGATTACCTTAGTTACGGTGACAGTTGCCAAGACTTTACCAGTATTAACTGAGATAGCACGTAGACTTACTGTTACGATGTCTTTGGAGTACTGTGTGGTTGGTCCTATACCTAAGAAATTATAACCAACACCACCAGATTCTAAGCCAGTATCATAACCAATAATACCACCTTCTAAGATAATACCAGCAAAAGTCAAAGGCATTAATTTCTGAGCATTGTTGCCTTCATATGCAGCTCTCATTTGTGTGATGATTAATCTTTCTTTGGTCAGAGCATCGATGTTACCACGTTCAACAACTTCGAACCATGTACCTTTACCTACATCTTGTAATGAACGAATCAACAAAGCATCAGCACCTTGTGTAACTGCGGTAGAGAAACTAGCAATACCAGGAATTGCTTTACGTTGTCCAGTTTTATCTTGAAAACTATAAACCGCAACAGTTAATTTACCGTTTGCTGGTGGTGGAACATCATCAAACTCTTTTTGAAGTTCATTTTTTGGTACTACTGGTTTAGCATCGAGCAATCCCACCTTTTGTGAGATAGCACAACCAGAAAGTAATACGATTAAAAATATTGGTAATAATTTTTTCATTATTGTCCTGTAATATTGAATGATCCAAGTGGAACATTAATTGTAGTTACATTACCTACATTGTCAGTCACTTGTAATTGAATTGATGTACCATTATTGGTCCAAAAAATTGTATTACCTTGGAAGTTCATTTGACCGGAAGTAGCAGAACCTCCAGCAAACATGGCAGTTGCCAAGTTTTGAGAAATTTGAGCGTAAATACGAGACTCTAAATTTGTTAGAAATTGATTGATTGGAGTATTGGCTGCGTTTGAAGCTGCCGTTGCTTGTGCGGCTGCTAGTGCCTGTTGAATTGCTTGCGCACGAGAATATTGCTCATTTTCCAATGCCATCTGGAATGTGCCATATCCATTACCGTTAAGTGATGGACTTTTAAACTGGTAATCAGCAATAGTTGTTGCAAAAGTGGAGCTACTTAATAACGCTAGAGCTAGACTTTTTAGAATCCTTATTTTCTTCATCTTTAATTTCCCGTAACATCAACACAACGTTGAGTTTCTGATTTAATCTAATCAAATCATTATCCAACATCCTGATACGGTCAATCAAAGCAATCAAAACATTACTGGCTTCACTTAATACGGGTTTAATTTCTTTTGTTGCCCACTCCCATACATAAAATATAAGGTATCCCATGCCACCAGCGGCCACGATAGGGAAACCATACTTATTAACTAATTCTACTGGATCCATTAATCTCTCCTCGCATCATTCTTACCATCAGCACGAGCAATACGCTCCAGATCAGGTTTAACTCCCAATGCGCTTGACATTAGAGTATCAATTCTGATAACATCATGGTTCATTGTTTTAACACGATTGTCCAAGGCGGTAATAATACCACTTAACCCCTTGACTGAGGACGAGACACCTGCCAAGATAAATTTCAAGGTCAGGAACACAAAGTATCCACCTGCCATAGCGGCAGCAATTGGAAAGCCTAGTTCGGCAACTAATTTAAAAAAGTCCATAGTTATATTGACAATCGTTGGTTAATCGTATATAATCAGTAAATCATCAATATAAGTATCATTACAGGTATATTTATGCCACTTTTAATCATTAGGAGAACTATATGAATGTTTATGCACTTAAATTAATTACAGGCGAGGATGTGGTCGGAGACCTCGAATTCCAATCGGAAATTGAGTTTGTTATCTCAAATCCAGTTGGAATCACAGTTATTCGTGGCCAAGGCGGTGAGGCCAACGTAGGATTCTCACCATTCCCTATCCACGGTGAACAGAAGTCTTGTACTATGGCTTTCTCAAAAAAACACGTGGTCTACTCTTATACACCATCTGAAGATTTTGTTAAACATTATGAAGAACTATTCAGTTCCAACCTTATCGTTCCAGAACAAAAGATTATCTTAGGTTAATGGCTAACTTCTATACGAACGTACAGTCATTCGGTAATAACATACTTTACCGAGGTATCTTAGATGGTAAGCGGGTGAAGCAGAGAATCGAGTATTCTCCTTCACTCTATATTCCATCCAAGAGAGAAACCAACTTTAAAACATTAGATGGTAAGTGTCTAGACCAGAAAATCTTTACTGATATGAGGTCCGCCAAAGACTTCATTAAACAGTTTGATGGTGTTCATGGTACTCCTACAATCTATGGTCAAACACGATTTGAATATGCCTATATTGCCGACCAACATACTGGTATGGTTGATTATGACTTTGATAAAGTTCTAATCGGTGTAATCGATATTGAGGTTGGTTCTGAGAATGGATTCCCTGATCCCTACCAAGCAAATGAACCTATTACTGCTATTGCTATCAAGTATCTTGGTGGCGATACGTATGTCTTTGGTTGTGGTGATTATGATAAAACTCTCGATAAAGAGAATGATACTTCACGGGTAATTTATGTTAAGTGTAAAGATGAACATTCTTTATGCCGTCAATTCTTGCACCTGTGGACTGATAAATGTCCAGACATTCTCACTGGTTGGAATACTAAGTTCTTTGATGAACCATATATCATCAATCGTTTTCGTAAGATTCTTGGTGAAGATTTGACCAAGAAATTATCACCTTGGAATTACATTGGTGAGCGTAGAACAAAAATCAATGGTAGAGAAATGATTGCCTATAATTTGATGGGTGTTGAATCTCTCGATTATATTGAACTGTACAAATGGTATGCTCCTGGTGGAAAGTCACAAGAGTCTTATCGTTTGGATGCCATTGCTCAAGTTGAACTCGGTGAAGGTAAGATTTCATATGATGAATATGATAACCTACATTCTTTATATCGTTTGAACTATCAAAAGTTTATTGAGTATAACATCAAAGACGTTGAGTTGATTATCAAGTTGGAAGATAAGTTAAAGTTACTCGAGTTGGGTGTAACCTTGGCTTATGATACCAAGACAAACTTTGAGGACATCTTTGCTCAAACTCGTATGTGGGATGCCTTGACAAATTCTTATTTGTTTGAGAAAGGTATCATTGTACCACCACGTATCATCAAAGAAAAAGATGGAATGTTTGAAGGTGCTTATGTTAAAGAAGTTCAAGTTGGTGCTCATGAGTGGGTTGCCTCGTTTGACTTGAATTCACTTTATCCACATTTGATGATGCAATACAATATCTCACCGGAGACTTTGATTGAACCTGAGAACTATACAGAATCGATGAGAGCGATTCTATCCGCTGGTGTATCAGTAGATAAGATGCTGGCAAAAGATGTGGATACATCGATTTTGGAAGGAGTAACAATTACTCCAAATGGTCAATTCTTCCGTACAGACATTCAAGGTTTCTTACCTAGAATGATGGAAGAAATGTATACTGACCGTTCCAAGTTCAAAAAGATGATGTTGAAAGCAAAACAGGAATATGAAAATGAACCTGATGAATCCAAAAAATATGAAATTGAAAAACGTATTGCAAAATATAACAACATTCAGTTGGCAAAAAAAGTTTCTCTTAACTCTGCTTATGGTGCTTTGGGTTCTCAGTACTTTCGTTTTTATGACCTCCGTATGGCGCTTGGTGTCACGACTGCTGGGCAATTAAGTATTCGTTGGATTGAAGCCAAGATTAATCAATGGATGAATAAAATTCTGGAGACTAAAGATGTTGATTATGTTATTGCTTCTGATACTGATTCAATTTACCTTCGAATGGGAGAATTGGTTAATAAGTTTATCAAGGATACTTCAGATAAACAAAAAGTAATCTCTCTCATGGATAAAATCTGTGAAGATAAAATTCAACCATTCATTGATAAGTCATATAAAGAACTTGCTGATTATGTTCATGCTTATGACCAAAAGATGCAGATGAAACGAGAAGGTCTTTCTGACAAGGGTATTTGGACTGCCAAGAAGCGTTATATTCTGAACGTATATAACAACGAAGGTGTACAATACAAAGAACCAGAATTAAAAGTTATGGGTCTTGAAATGATTAAATCTTCCACTCCTGCTGTTATTCGTGAGAAGATGAAAGAATCTATTTCAATCATGATGAATGGTACTGAAGATGATATGCACAACTTCATTAGGAACTTTAGAGAAGATTTTAGAAAGTTACCACCGGAAGAAATCTCATCACCTCGTGGATGTAATGGGCTAAGTAAGTATACAGATTCATTACAGTTATACAAATTGGGAACACCAATGCATGTCAAAGGTGCTATCTTGTATAATCACTATCTAAAGAAGATGAATCTTACCAAAAAGTATCCGTTGATTCAAGAAGGTGAGAAATTGAAGTATAGTTATCTAAAGATGCCTAACCCATTTAAAGATACTGTCATTTCTTTCCCTGGTCGTTTACCAAAAGAGTTTGGTCTTGATGATTATGTGGATTATGATGTTCAGTTCGATAAGGCATTCTTAGAACCAATTAAAGTGATTTTGACTTGTATGAAATGGACAACCGAAAAAGTAAGTAGTTTGGAGGATTTCTTTTCATGATTTATTTGACATTCTTATCTGCCATATTGTTATCAGGTATTGCCGCTTATTATTCCGTAATTGGATTAGCGGCAATCTTTACTGGTGCTTTTTGGCCAATCGTTTTTATGGGTTCGGTCCTTGAGATGAGTAAGTTAGTTACTGCATCATGGCTGTATCGTAATTGGAAGACCTGCCCACTTTTATTAAAAACATATTTGACATCAGCTGTAGTAATTCTTATGTTGATTACAAGTATGGGTATTTTTGGTTTTTTATCTAAGGCACATATTGATTCTACATTAGATGCTGGTTCAAATATTGTAGAAGTGAAATCTTTGAATCAACAAGAAAAGATGACACAAGATAAATTGGATTATTTGATGGCTCGTGCCAAAGAACCATCTAATGCCAGTAACAAATTAGATAAACAAATACAAGATACACAAAGAGAACTGGCAGATATTAATAAAAGAAAATTACCACTTTTAAAAGAATCAAATAAACTAGTGGCAGAAGTTGGACCTATCAAATATGTTGCCGATATGATATATGGTAATGATGAGAATGGTTTAGATAAAGCAGTAAGACTGGTAATCATGCTAATAATGGTTGTATTTGACCCATTAGCTGTGTTATTATTGATATCTGCGAATATTAGTTTGAAAGAGAAAGATGAGAGCAAGACTGACGATACCGAGATTTCTTCTGAAGGTGGGATTTCAACAATTCAAAGTGATGAAGAACGGGAGAGTAATAAAATTGAAATCGAAAAAGAAAACATCGCTTCAATCGAGACGCCTGTTCAATCAAAAAAGGTTAAGTCGGCCGGTATCTCCACCAAAATACTAGAGCCTAAGTATGATTATGAGGCACCATATTCGTTTCGTGAAAAGGAAAGTAAATGAGCATTTTAGATAAAATCAAAAAGAATAGTAGTATTAAAGAATCTGCTATTCTATCGAAGTCCAAGTTCTTCACTCAGAAGGACATGATCCCAACTTCAGTACCAATTATTAACGTGGCCTTGAGTGGTCGTTTAGACGGTGGTTTAACACCAGGTCTTACAATGTGGGCAGGTCCATCCAAACATTTTAAGACAGCATTTTCATTATTGATGGCCAAATCTTACTTGGACAAATATCCTGATGCAGCTCTTTTATTCTACGATTCGGAGTTTGGAACGCCGCAATCCTATTTTGATTCCTTTGGTATTGATACTAGTCGTGTTCTTCATACCCCTCTTACTGACATTGAGCAGTTGAAGATTGATATCATGCAACAGATGAATCAGGTTGAACGTGGTGACCATCTGATTATTGTTGTTGATTCAATTGGTAATTTGGCATCTATCAAAGAAGTTAATGATGCCTTAGAAGGTAAAACTGTTGGTGATATGTCCAGAGCAAAGGCAGTTAAGTCTCTATTCAGAATGGTAACTCCACATTTATCACTCAAAGATATTCCAATGGTTGTAGTTAACCATACTTACATGGAAATTGGAATGTTCCCTAAAGCAATCGTTGGTGGTGGTACAGGTTCATATTACTCAGCTGATAATATTTTTGTATTGGGTCGTCAACAAGAAAAAGACGGTAAAGAAATTACCGGTTATAATTTTATTATTAACGTTGAAAAGAGTCGCTATGTCAAAGAGAAATCTAAGATCCCTGTATCTGTTACTTTTGATGGCGGTATTAGCCGTTGGTCAGGGTTACTTGATATCGCACTTGCTGGTGGATTTGTTGTTAAACCCTCGAATGGATGGTATAGTAAAGTTGATCCAAAAACAGGCGAAATAGAAGAAAAGAAATATCGTGAGAAAGAAACCGATACCAAAGATTTCTGGATGTCACTTATCACAAGTACGAAATTTCAAGATTATGTAAAAGACCAATATCAAATTGCTTCTGGTGCCATTATGCAAGATGGTGAAGAAGATTTGTTTGATACGGTGGAGACTACTAACGGAGTGGAAGATGATTGAAGGTATTGATTATTGTTTTATCTATCCTAAAGAAGATGCATCTGCGGTACATATTAAATTCTTAGACGGACCATACAAGAATACCATATTCAAATATGGTAAAGTAAAGTTTGAAGAAAAAGGTGCAGATGTCTATTTACTTTTCGCTTATGATGTGATAGAATCTCCTGTAATGAAGCCTAAGAAGATGGAAAAAGATGAAGCATTTAGAAACTATATTGGTGACTTGCTCGTTGAGCTTATGTCATCTAACATTGAGCAGGAAATAATTGATGAAACTGGAACAAGCGATTCTGAAATCACTGATATTCAATGAAGAATATCTAAGAAAAGTATTACCATTCCTTAAAGAAGAATATTTCTCTGACAGAACAGAGAGGACATTATTCAATGAAATTACATCATTCACGCAGGACTACAATACACCGCCATCGATTGAAGCACTTAGTATTGCCGTCAAAGAAAAGACCAATCTATCAGATGACGAAGTTAAGAACTGCGAAACTTATCTCACGGAAATTAACAATCATCGCCAAGAACAAACCGAGGTTCAATGGCTTGTCGACAAGACGGAAAAGTTTTGCCAAGAGAAGGCGATATACAATGGTGTATTACGGGCCATTTCTATTCTCGATGGAAAAGACAAAGCCCAAGACAAAGGTGCGATTCCCTCTATATTATCGGACGCCTTGGCGGTATCCTTCGACACAACAGTAGGACATGATTATCTTGAAAACTCTGATGCTCGCTTTGATTTCTATCATAGAAAAGAGGAGCGAATTCCTTTCGACCTCGATTACTTCAACAAGATTACAAAAGGTGGTCTTCCAACTAAGACTCTCAATATTGCTTTGGCTGGTACGGGTGTTGGCAAATCTTTGTTTATGTGCCATGTGGCAGCAGGCGCTATGGTCCAAGGCAAGAACGCTTTATACATCACTATGGAAATGGCTGAAGAAAAGATAGCAGAACGAATTGATGCTAACTTATTGAATGTTACCTTAGATGACCTGATTGATTTACCAAAAGAAATGTATGATAAGAAAGTTGCCAAAGTTAAAGAGAAGGTAACTGGTAAACTTATTATCAAAGAATATCCAACAGCATCCGCTTCCGTCACACACTTTAGGACATTACTAAATGAACTTAATCTTAAAAAGTCTTTTGTTCCTGATATTATCTTTATTGATTACCTTAATATTTGTTGTAGTTCTCGTATTAAGGCTGGCGCAAATATTAATTCGTACACCTATGTTAAATCGATTGCTGAAGAACTTAGAGGACTTGCGGTGGAGTTTAATGTGCCTATTGTTAGCGCCACACAGACCACTCGATCAGGATTTACAAGCAGCGATCCAGGTCTTGAGGACACCAGTGAATCATTCGGACTCCCAGCCACCGCAGACTTGATGTTCGCCTTAATTACAAGTGAAGATTTGGAAGCCATGGGACAAATCATGGTTAAACAATTAAAGAATCGGTATAATGACCCTGGTTATTACAAACGATTTACGATTGGTGTTGACCGTGCTAAGATGAGGTTGTATGATATTGAACAATCTGCACAATCTGGTTTGGCTGATGCTGGCACTGCGCCAATCGGTTCACAAAACAAAATACAACATAAGAAATTTGAAGGGTTTAAAGTATGATTCTCACCAGAGAACAAGCATTACATTGTTCCAAAGTATTCAATGATTATTTCAGTAACATTGTAAATACCGAAGAATACATGCGTGATGAGAAATTGAAAGACCTTGAAAAGTTACCATCTTCTTTATTTCCACCAGAAGATGATTTGTTTTCTGATTTCACTGTGCATCCAAATGATATGGAAATTGATGTCTGTGAGATACCAAACAGTCAATGGGAAACACTACTGGCAATTACCAGTTCACACATCAACAAAGCACCAGTTGGCAAGAATGTTCAGTTGGCAGTTATGGAGAAGAAGTCGGGAAAGGTTCTAGGTTTCATTCGTTTGGGTTCACCAGTAATCTATATGAAACCTCGTAATGAATACTTGGGGCAGGTCTGGATTCAGCAACCTGATACTGCTAAACGATTCAATACTGCTACTGTTATGGGTTTCGTTATTGTACCAGCACAACCGTTCGGTTTTAATTATCTAGGTGGTAAACTTCTATCTGCGATTTGCACCAGTCATGAAGTTCGTGAAATGTGTAATAAGAAATATGACATGAATGTATGTCTATTTGAAACTACCAGTTTGTATGGTTCCAGTAAGACCGTATCACAATATGATGGTATGAAACCTTATATTCGTTTCCAAGGTTTGACTGAATCTGATATTGTACCGATGATGCATGGACAAAGATACCATGATTTGAAGAACTATGTGGAGAATATTACTGGAGATTTGTTGGCTGGAGATACATCCACTACAAGTAGAAAGTTGAGAACCTTCACAAAGATTATTGCTCTAACCAAAGCAGCACTTAAAGGTACACCTGAAGGAGAGGCATTCTCTTTAACGATTGAGAACGCCAAAAAGTTGACAGAGAAGAAAAGATATTATACTTCTGACTATGGTTTTAAGAATACCGTTGATTACATGAACTGTAAAACGGATGTCCTTTTACCTGGTGAAAACTATGAGAAACACAAACTTGAAAATATCATTACTTGGTGGAAACAAAAGGCAAGTAATAGATATGAATCTTTAAAGGCCGATGGACGCCTCCGTACAAAACTTGAAGTGTGGAATTCGGGTGAACATATACAAATTATCCGTTAATGGTGTATAATAAATACTCTTACACAACGGAGATTTAAAATGGCATATGAAGCCTCGGAAATTATGTTAGCCGCAGCTATGATGTATCCAGATGATGAATTACTGGAATATTCGAAGGACGTAGGTTCTTTGCGTAGATTAATGGTCGAAGCTAAAAAAAGAATACAATCAGGAAAAGATAAAACAATACACTTTGGTAACTCAACCATTGAAAAGGGTTTTACTGATTTAATGGATGAAAATAATAACGAAGCCTTAAAAGATTTAGCAGCTGGAATTTCAGCAGCAATGGGAGTTCGTCAATATCTTTCTGCGGCCGGTGAAGCGGGTGGAAAAAGATTGTCTCCATCCATTTACATGACAGGTAATGTTTGGCCAAGAGAAGTGCAGAAGTTTCAGGTCAATGCTTATGGATTTACAGATTATAATTCTGCTGATGTCATTATAACCGCCGATAAGAAAACTTTTTATGGTGTGTCGTTAAAAAAGAAACGTGATATTGGTGCTGGAGAACCAACACTTATTAATAAGGCTTTTGATACTTTATTGAATGGTAGTAAATTTGATAAAGTTAAAAAAACTTTGGCCGATGCAAGACGAGATTACTTTGCTGGACTTGTTATTGATGCTGTTTCCAAAGGAATTATTAATAAAAAAGATATTAAAAATTTTGATTCTTTAAAAAGAACCGAACAAGGTAAAAAAGAATTGTTTGAAGCTAAACAAAGAGATAAAACTTTGTTTGATAGGTCTTATATCGATACCAAAGGATTCTATAATAATCCTGATGGAGGATACATTCCAAGTCCTTCTTCAATGGACAGGAAAGTTATGTCTGATAAAAGATCCATGAGATATTTTGTCAATAAATCTTTGGCTGAAACTAGTAACCCTTTATGGAAAGAATTTATTGCAGTAATGAACCAGTATTCAGATTTGTTTGCGGATACATTATTAAATATTATATTAAAGACTAAGTTGTTTGAAGAGCTTGATTCTGATGATTTGAAGAAGTATAGTTTTAATTTTTTTCTAGTTACTGGTGTAGGTAATGTGAATGCTAACAAAGGTACAGTTAGTGTTGGGAGTGCTACGGTACTACCTTTAAAAACTACTTTGTGTGGATTAACTAGAATTGAAGAAAAGTATCACAATAAGAAATATGAAATTGTGGTAAATGAAAGTAAAAAAGATGAAGCTGACGCAGCAAAAATATTTTTACAATTAAAAAGAGGTGACCTAACCTTATTGGATCTAGAAATTAGATATAAAGGTTCTTTCAATCCTCAACCACAATTTCAAGGTACTTTAAATCCTGATTTTAAGAAATTACTAGAAAAAGAATGTGGATTCTAATATGTCATTAATTGATTTTGATAAGTTGGCCAAGCAATATGAAACCGTTAACGATTTCGGTTTCTCTGCTGTTTCTGAAGAAGAATATAACTCTGTAATTAATAAAACTGTTGCAACGGCAGACGATTACAAAGCAAGGTTGAAGGAATTAGAAAAGATGATTGTTCCATTCTTGACCAAATTACATTCGACTGGAGACAAAGAATATATATATTGGCCTAATCGTAAACCAGCCATTGAGGCACAAATTGAGAAGATTTTAAAACTGACTAAAGATTAATATGACCGCAACCGTGATTATACCAACTACTGGGTCACCAGAGTTGATTGATGCAGTAAACTCCGTATTAAACCAAACATATGATACACAATGTTATGTTGTTGTTGATGGTGGTGAATATGGTTATGTTGTAAAAAATATGTTGAAGTGGTGTGAGAAACATCCAAAATTTAAAACTAATGTTACCGTTTGTAATTTGCCTTTGAATGTTGGTAAAGGTGGTTTCTATGGCCATCGAATCTATGCTTCATTTACTCACCTAGTTAATACCGATTACATCTTATATCTTGACCAAGACAATTGGTTTGATCCTAACCATGTACAATCTTGTGTTGAGTTGATTGAGAAGAACGGATTACA
>Ga0316221_1001492_pt1 | contig 24206 bp, 13 predicted proteins | sample TBH18007metaG_FD_206003 | JGI IMG/M metagenome (GOLD analysis project Ga0316221, IMG submission 206003) | Freshwater microbial communities from Trout Bog Lake, Wisconsin, USA - TBH18007 | ecosystem: Environmental > Aquatic > Freshwater > Lake > Hypolimnion/Profundal zone | place: USA: Wisconsin... | reverse complement strand
GCCGGATGAAGCCTGTCGCCGCACTGCATTATCTGGGCGACGCCTCCTATTCGATCTACCTGTTCCATCTTTTCGTGGTGGGCGCGGGATGGGCCATCGCCCACAAATTGTGGCCGGATTCCACCGTCGAATATGTGGCGGCGGCAATCGTCACCAGCGCGGCCGCCCTGGCGGGCGGCTTGCTGGCGCACCAGTTCATCGAGCGCCCACTGTTGAAAATGCAGAAATCCCGCGGCCCCAAGGCCCCCGCCAAGCCCAGCCTGGCCCCCCGCCACGGCCTGAGCATCCGAGTTGTTAACCGCCCTTAGCTATTATGCCGGACCATGAGCCAGCCCTTCTTCAGCGTCATCATCCCCGTCTACAACCGGGCCGAGATCCTCCGGACCGCCATCGCGTCGGTGCTGGCGCAGACCTGCCAGGATTTCGAAATCGTGGTCATCGATGACGGCTCGAAGGACGATCCCGCCGCCGCCATCGCGGCAATTGGCGATCCGCGCATCCGTTTCTTCCGCCAGGACAATGCCGGCGGCGCCGCCGCCCGCAACCACGCCATCGACGAAGCCCGTGGCCGCTTCATCGCCCCGCTGGATTCCGACGACATCTTCCTGCCGCATCACCTGGCGGCGATGAAGACCATGCTGGAGCACACCAGCGGCACGGTGGGCTATGCCCGCATCCGGGTGGATCGCGGCGAAGGCCGCATCTTCCTCAAGCCGCCGCGCGGCCTGCGGAAAGGCGAGCACATGGCCGACTATCTGTTCTGCGAGCGCGGCTTCGTGCCCACCATCACCACCGTGGTGCCCGCCGAGATCGCCCGCAAGGTGCGCTACAGCAAGCTGCGTCCTGCCGAGGACACCGACTTCGCCGTGCGCCTGTTCAATGCCGGCTGCAAATTCGTCATGGCGGAAGAGCCGGGCGCGGTGTGGACCGACATCGCCAATCCCAATCGCACCTCGACCACCCGCAATCCGGAAGGCCTTGGCCGCTGGCTTGAAACCATGCGGTCGGAAATTCCGCCCCGCGCCTATCATGGCGCCCGCGGCTGGGCGTATGCCAAGCTGGTGAGCCATGCCAGCCGCAGCAAGGCGCTCCGCCTGTATGTGACGGCGCTGCGCAACCGCTGCTACAGCCCGCGCATGGCGGTGATCATCCTGCTGCAGATCGGCCTGGGCGACGTTCGCTATCGCCGGATGGCCGACAGCGCCATCCGCTGGCTGGGCGCGGGCCTGCGCGAAAAGCATCTGCAGCCGGGCAAACAGAGCGCCGCATGAGCGCACCCGCGAAACTCCTGCTTGCCAGTGTCACCGATTGGCCGTTTCCCGCGCGTCTGGCGGGCGCTTTCGCTGCCCTGGGCGCGAAAATCGACGCCGTGTGCCAGGCCCGCAGCCCGCTGCACCAATCGGGCGTCGCCATGCGGCTGCATTCCTTTTCGGCCCTGAAACCACTGACGTCGCTGGCCCGGGCGATCGACGCTTCGGCGCCGGATCTGGTCATTCCGTGCGACGACATGATGGCGGAACTGTTGTGGCGGCTGGCGCGGGCGTGGCCGCAATTCCAGCCGCTGCTGGCGCGGTCCTGCGGCAATCCCGATGCTTTTCCCATTCTGGCCGCGCGCAATGATTTCCTGCGCGAAGCCAAGGCCGCGGGCGCCCCCAGCGCCGACACCATGGCACTGGACAATGACGCCGATCTCGACCGCGCCATCACGGTTTTCGGTCTGCCGCTGGTGCTGAAAGCCGATGCCAGCTGGGGCGGCGACGGCGTCGCCATCGTGCGCAACCGGGTGGCGGCGCAGGCCGCGCTGGCGCGCCTGGCCCGCCCTTCGCGACTGAAGATCATCGCCCGCGCGCTCAAGCGCCACGAACCGCATCTGCTGGTGCGCGCCCGCTTTGCGGTGGCGCCGCGCCCGGGGGCACAGCGTTTCGTCACCGGCCATCCCGCCACCAGCAGCATCGCCTGCTGGCAGGGCAACCTGCTGGCGGCCAATCATTTCGACGTGCGCGTCTCGAACGGCACCGGCCCCGCCACGGTGCTGGGCGCATGCCACGATCCGGCCATGCAGGATGCCGCCCGCCGCATCGCCGCCCGCTTCGGCCTGTCGGGGATTTATGGCCTGGACTATATGCGCGGCGCCGACGGGAAAATCGCCCTGTTGGAAATCAATCCCCGCGCCACCCCCACCAGCCATCTCGCCCTGGGGCCGGGCCATGACTTGGCCGCCGCCCTGCTCACGGCCTGCGGCCATCCCATGCCCGACCGCCCCGCGATGACCCATCAGGCGCACATCGCCCTTTTTCCCCAGGAATGGCGGCGCGATCCGCAAAGCCCGTATCTGGCGGGGGGCTATCACGACCTGCCGCAGGCCGATCCGGGCCTGGCCGCCGCTCTGGGTTGGGGGCCGGCCCCCTTAACCAGTTTTTCCCCAGCCTTTCCGCGCCTTTCGGGACGGCGCGAACCTGCCGCAAACCCCGGGCGTTAACCTTTTCGCAGGCAGCCTTGCCATAAACCTTGGACGGGCGGGTTCAGGATTCGGGGACCCGCGCCCGAAAGGCTGCCCTTGTCGATGTCCGTATACCGGCCCCATCCCTTTCCTGCGCCGCATGCCGCGCAGCCGGACGGCTTTGGCATCGAAGAATTTTTCGCCGTTTTGAAAAAGCACCGCGGGTTGATCTTCAAGATCGCCGCCGCGGTGGTGGTGCTGGCGACGCTCTATGCTTTCTCCCAGCCCACGGTCTATTCCGCATCCGCCGTGGTGCTGCTGGATGGCCGCAAGAACACCGTGGCCGACGCCTCGGCCGTGATGACGCAGTTGCAGCCCGACCTGCCGGCGACGATTCAGAATCAAATCCAGATCCTGACAAGCCGCGACCTGGCGCAAAAAGTGATCGCCGAACTGGGACTGGCCGATGATCCGGAATTCAACGGCACCCAACCCGCGCCGGGACTGGCCGGCATCATCGATCCGCGCAACTGGGACGACCCCGTCACCGCCGCCGATCCCGACAAGCTGGTCGATACGTTCCTCAAACATGTCTGGGCCGACGCCAACGGCGTTTCCACCGCCATCACCGTCAGCGCCACTTCGCTTGATCCGCGCAAGGCAGCGCGCATCGCCAATGCCGTGGTGAAAGCCTATGTCGATGACCAGGTGGGCGGCCGCCACGCCGCCACCTCGCAGACCACCGCGTGGTTGCAAAGCCGCGCCAACGACCTGGCGGGGCAGTTGCAGGCGCAGAACGAGGAGATCCAGCGCTTCAAGGCCCGCAACGGCCTGGCCGATGCCGGACCGGGCGGCTCGCTGGTGGATCAGCAGATGCTGGGCATCAACACCCAGATCGTGCAGGCGCGTTCCGACCTCGACCAGAAGACCGCAGTACAGCAGAGCCTGGCCGGCAGCGATCCCGCCAGTGCCAGCCAGGTCGTGTCTTCGCCGCTGATCACCCAGCTCAGAACGCAGCAGGCGACGCTGGCGCAGCAGGAAGCCGACCTCGCCAGCAAATACGGTCCCATGCATCCCAAGCTGGTGGAACTGCAGGCACAGCGCCGGGATCTGGAGCAGAAGATCGCGCAGGAAGTCGGCCGCATCGCCAGTTCGGTAACGGGCGATGTCAATGCGGCGCGCAGCCATCTGCAGTCGCTGCAAAGCAGCCTGCAGCGCGCCGAACAATTGTCGGTCAACCAGAACATGGCGCGGACGCAGCTGGCGGCGATGGAATCCAACGCCGCATCCACCCGCACCGCCTATGAGACCTTCATTACCCGGCTGCGCGGGGCGCAGGACCAGGACGCCACGCTGACGGCGGAAAGCCGCGTGCTGTCCACCGCCTCGGTGCCGGAATCGCCATCGGCACCCAAACGCAAGCTGATCGTCGGCGCCTCGCTGCCGCTGGGCCTGGCCCTGGGGGCGCTGGCGGCACTGTTGATGGAAAAATTCGGCTATCTGTTCCGTTCCAAGCCACGGCGCCGCAACGGCGCGGGACAAGGCCGGCCCGCGCGCAAACTTGCGCCAGTCGAGGAATGGGCCAAGGATTGGAATGGACCACCCATACTGGGCGAGCTGGTCAACACCTCGTCGCTGAAGGCCGCCGACTATGTGATCGACTGGCCGGCCAGCCGCTTCGCCCGCGCCTCGGCGGCACTGGTGCGCCAGCTGGAAGCGCGCGAAGGCGAAGGCGCCGTGGTGGCGCTGACCGCGCCCGAGCCCGGCGACAGCAAGAGCGTGGTGGCGGTATCGCTGGCCCGCGCCGCCGCCGCGATGGGCAAGCGCGCCATCATCGTCGATTGCGATCCGGCCCATCGCGCTGCCGCGGCGATGCATGCCGATCCCGCCGCCGGCCTTTATGAAGTGCTGACCGGCGCCGTTCCGCTGGGCGAGGCGCTGGTGCGCGATCCGCGCAGCGGCGCCTTCCTGCTGATCCTCAAGCAGCGTCCAGCCCAGGCGGCGGCGATGTTCGCTTCGCCCCAGATGCACCGGCTGCTGGAAATATTGCGCGACGGCTGCGACCTGGTAATCCTGGATTGCGGCCTGGCGCTGAACGGCCCGGAAACGGCGCTGATCGCCCGCCACGCCGACGCCACCCTGGTGGTGTCCCCCCGGTCGCGGCTGCGCGGCCGGTCACTGGCCCATGCCACACAGATGCTGGAGAACGCGAAGGCGGCTCCGGTGGGCTTGGTGCTGGCGTCTTAACCTTGGTCGCGCGGAAGCTGCGCCCCGACGCGCGTCAGCGCGGCAATTGTGAACTTCCCATCAGGAACTCGTCCACCGAACGCGCGCATTGGCGGCCCTCGCGGATCGCCCACACCACCAGAGACTGACCGCGGCGCATGTCGCCACAGGTAAACGTCTTGGCGGCGCTGCTCTTGTAGTCGTTGGTGTTGGCGGCGACGTTGCCGCGCGGGTCGAGCGTGACGCCCGCCTGCTCAAGCAGGCCGGCCTTGCGGGGACCGACAAAGCCCATCGCCAGCAGCACCAGGTCGGCCTTCAGCGTGAACGCGCTGCCCGGCACTTCGACCATGTTCATCTTGCCGCCGTCGCCCAGCTGCCACTCGACCTTGACGCATTCCAGGCCGGTGATCTTGCCGTCGCTGCCGATGGCGCGCTTGGTCAGCACCGACCAGTCGCGGTCCGCGCCTTCTTCCTGCGAAGAGGAGGTGCGCAGCTTGAGCGGCCAGTCGGGCCACACCAGGGATTTGTTTTCCTTCGCCGGCGGCTGCGGCATGATTTCCAGCTGCGTCACCGACAGCGCGCCCTGGCGATTGGAGGTGCCGATGCAGTCCGAGCCGGTATCGCCGCCACCGATGACAATGACATGCTTGCCCTTGGCCGAAAGCGTGCCGCCCGGCGCCGCCTTCTCCTCGGCGTCGCCCGCCACCCGCTTGTTCTGTTGGGTGAGAAAGTCCATGGCGAAATGGATGCCGCCGATCTCGCGGCCCGTCACGGTAAGGTCGCGCGGCGCTTCGGCCCCGCCCGACAGTACCAGCGCGTCGTAATCGGCGAGAAGCTGCTGCACCGGAATGCCGGCGCCGACCTCGACCCCCGGACGGAAGACCACGCCTTCGGCCTCCATCTGGCGCATGCGCCGGTCGATATAGTGCTTCTCCATCTTGAAGTCGGGAATGCCGTAGCGCAGCAGTCCGCCGATGCGGTCATTCTTCTCGAACAGGGTCACCGAATGGCCGGCGCGCGCCAGCTGCTGGGCGCAGGACAGGCCCGCCGGGCCGGAACCGACCACCGCCACGGTCTTGCCGGTCTTCTTTTCCGGCACCTGCGGCTGGACCCAACCTTCATCCCAGGCACGATCGACGATCTGGCACTCGATGGTCTTGATGGTGACCGGCGTGTCCTGAATGTTCAGGGTGCAGGACGCCTCGCACGGCGCCGGGCAGACGCGGCCGGTGAATTCGGGAAAATTGTTGGTGGAATGCAGCGTCTCGATCGCCGCCCGCCACTGGTCGCGATAGACCAGATTGTTCCAGTCCGGGATCAGGTTGTTGACCGGGCAGCCCTGGTGACAGAAGGGAATGCCGCAATCCATGCAGCGCGCCGCCTGGCGGCCAACTTCCGCATACGGCAGCGGATGGACGAATTCCTTGTAGTTGTGCAGCCGGTCGGCCGGCTTGTCCGCGCCGCGATCCAGCCGGTCGATTTCCAGGAAGCCCGTGACTTTTCCCATGGTCTTTTTCTTTATTCCGCAGCGACAGCAGAAGACGCTTCCGCCTTCATGTCGGCCAAGGCCTTGGCGTAATCCAGCGGCATGACCTTGACGAACTTGCCCATCATGGCGTCGCCGCCATTGAGGATTTCCCGGGCGCGGGCGCTGCCGGTGTACAGCAGGTGCCGCTCCACCAGAATGCGGATGCGTTCGGCGTCGAAGCGCAGCAGGTCGCCCATGCCGGCATCGGCGACACTGATCGAACGCTGGCGCGGCGCTTGCGCATCCTCGACGCCGGTGGCGGGGACGATCTTCTCCAGCCGCACCATCGCCATGTTGCAGCGTTTCTCGAAATCGCCCTCCGGGTCATAGACATACGCCACGCCGCCCGACATGCCGGCGGCGAAATTGCGCCCGGTATTGCCCAGGACCACGACGACGCCGCCGGTCATGTATTCGCAGCCATGGTCACCGGTGCCTTCCACCACGCAGATGGCGCCCGAATTGCGCACCGCGAAACGCTCGCCCGCCACGCCGTGGAAATAGGCTTCGCCGGCGATGGCGCCATAGAGCACGGTGTTGCCGACGATGATGTTCTGCGCCGGATCGCGCGATAAGCCTTGCGGAGGCTTGACGACGATGCGCCCCCCCGACAGGCCCTTGCCGACATAGTCGTTGGCATCGCCGATCAATTCGATGCTGACGCCCCGGGCCAGGAAGGCGCCGAAGGACTGACCGGCCGTGCCGGTGAAGCGAACGGAGATGGTATCTTCGGGCAGGCCGGCATGGCCGTGCTTCCTGGCGACTTCGCCCGACAGCATGGCGCCCACGGTGCGGTCAACATTGCGCACCGTGCGTTCCAGCCGAACCGGCTGGCCGTTCTCGATCGACGGCCTGGCGGCGGCGATCAGGTCATGATCCAGCGCCGATTCCAGGCCGTGATTCTGGGACTCGCAATGGTGGATGGGCACGCCAGAGCCCGGCTTGGCGCTGTAGAGAATGCGGGAAAGATCGACGCCCTTGGCCTTCCAGTGGGTCACAGCCTTGTTCATGTCGAGCTTGTCGACCCGGCCGATCATTTCGGCCACGGTGCGGAAGCCCAGTTCGGCCATGATCTCGCGCAGCTCTTCGGCCACGAAGAAGAAATAGTTGATCACATGCTCGGGCGCGCCGGTAAAGCGCTTGCGCAGCACCGGATCCTGGGTAGCGACGCCCACCGGGCAGGTGTTGAGGTGGCACTTGCGCATCATGATGCAGCCCGCCGCGATCAGCGGCGCGGTGGAGAAGCCGAACTCATCGGCACCCAGCAGCGCGCCGATGGCGACGTCGCGGCCCGTGCGCAGACCGCCATCGACCTGCACGGCGATGCGGCCGCGCAGGCCGTTCAGCACCAGGGTCTGCTGGGTTTCGGCCAGGCCGATTTCCCACGGGCTGCCGGCATGGGTCAACGAGGTCAGCGGCGAGGCGCCGGTGCCGCCTTCGTAACCGGAGATGGTGACATGGTCGGCACGGCACTTGGCGACGCCCGCCGCCACGGTGCCGACGCCCACTTCCGACACCAGCTTGACCGAGATGCGGGCGGCGCTGTTGACGCTCTTCAGGTCGCGGATCAGCTGCGCCAGATCTTCGATGGAATAGATGTCGTGATGCGGCGGCGGCGAGATCAGGCCGACGCCGGGCGTGGAATGGCGCACCTTGGCGATGTTCTTGTCGACCTTGTGGCCGGGCAGCTGACCGCCTTCGCCGGGCTTGGCGCCCTGGGCCATCTTGATCTGGATGTCGTCGGCGTTGACCAGGTATTCGGTGGTGACGCCGAAACGGCCCGACGCGACCTGCTTGATCTTGGAGCGCATCGTGTCGCCGTTGGGCAACGTCACGAACCGGTCGGGCTCCTCGCCGCCCTCGCCGGTGTTGGAACGGCCGCCGATGCGATTCATGGCGATGGCAAGGGTGGTGTGGGCTTCGCGGCTGATCGAGCCGAAGCTCATGGCACCGGTGGCGAAGCGCTTGACGATATCGACCGCCGGCTCGACTTCGTCCAGCGGCACGCCTTCGCCCGGCTTGAAGCGCATCAGGCCGCGCAGGGTCAGCAGGCGCTCATTCTGGTCGTTGATGGCCTGGGCGAAGAGTTGGTACTCGGCCGGGTTCTTGCCGCGCACCGCATGCTGCAGGCGGCTGACGCTGTCCGGCGTCCAGGCATGGTCCTCGCCGCGCAGGCGGAAGGCATAGTCGCCGCCGACATCCAGCGCATTCTGGTAGATCGGGGCGGAGCCATAGGCGTCGCGATGGCGGCGCACGCACTCCTCGGCGATCTCCTTCAAGCCGACGCCTTCGATGGTTGTGGCGGTGCCGGTGAAATACTGCTCGATGAACTTGCTGGAGAGACCGACCGCGTCGAAGATCTGTGCCCCGCAATAGGACTGATAGGTGGAGATGCCCATCTTGGACATCACCTTCAGGATGCCCTTGCCCACCGCCTTGATGTAGTTCTTCTGCACTTCATAGGGCTTGAGCGGCAGCTTCTGGTCCTGACGAATCTGCTCCAGCGTCTCGAAGGCCAGATACGGATTGATTGCCTCGGCGCCATAGCCGGCCAGGACGCAGAAGTGATGCACTTCGCGCGCTTCGCCGGTTTCCACGACCAGACCGGTCTGCATGCGCAGGCCCTGGCGCACCAGGTGATGATGGATCGCCGCCGTCGCCAGCAGGGCGGGAATGGCGATGCGGTCCGGCGCGGTGGCGCGGTCGGACAGGATCAGGATGTTGTTGTCCGCCAGCACCGCATCCGTGGCATTGAGACAGATGCGCGTGACGGCGTTGCTCAGGCCCTCGGCGCCTTCGCTGGCCGGCCAGGTGCAGTCGATGGTGGCGGTGCGGAAGGCGCCGTCCACCAGTTCGCTGATCGAGCGGATCTTCTCGACATCGGCATTGGTCAGCACCGGCTGGCTGACTTCCAGCCGCTTGTGTGCGCCTGCTTCGCCCAGACCCAGCAGGTTGGGGCGCGGGCCGATCATCGACACCAGGCTCATCACCAGCTCCTCGCGGATCGGATCGATCGGCGGGTTGGTGACCTGGGCGAAGTTCTGCTTGAAATAATTGTAGAGCAGCTTCGGCTTCTTCGACAGCACCGCCAGCGGCGTGTCGGTGCCCATCGAGCCCAGCGGATCGTCGGCGGTCTTGGCCATCGGCTCAAGGAAGAACTGGATGTCTTCCTGGGTGTAGCCAAAGGCCTGCTGGGTATCGAGCAGCAGCGCCGGATCGTTGGCGGCGGGGCGGCGATCTTCCGGCAGCTCCGGCAGCTCTTCCAGCTTGAACTGGGCGGCCTTGAGCCAGTCTTCGTACGGCTCGGCGGCGGAGAACTTGGCCTTGATCTCCTCGTCCTGGACGATGCGGCCTTCCTCGAAGTCGATCAGCAGCATCTTGCCGGGCTGCAGGCGCCATTTGCGGAGGATCTTCTCTTCCGGCACGGGGATGACACCGGATTCCGACGCCAGGATCACCAGGTCGTCATCGGTGACGATGTAGCGGGCGGGGCGCAGGCCGTTGCGGTCCAGGGTGGCGCCGATCTGGCGGCCGTCGGTGAAGGCGATGGCGGCGGGGCCGTCCCACGGCTCCATCAATGCGGCATGGTATTCGTAGAAAGCCTTGCGCTTGGCATCCATCATCTTGTTGCCGGCCCAGGCTTCCGGGATCAGCATCATGACGGCATGGGCCAGCGGATAGCCGCCGGCGACCAGCAGTTCCAGCGCATTGTCGAGGCAGGCGGTATCGGACTGGCCGTGCGGGATCAGCGGCCACATCTTGTCGAGGTCGGGGCCCAGCAGCTCCGACTCCATGGTGCGGCGGCGCGCATTCATCCAGTTGACGTTGCCGCGCACCGTGTTGATCTCGCCATTGTGGGCGATGAAGCGGTAGGGATGCGCCAGCTTCCAGCTCGGGAAGGTATTGGTGGAGAAGCGCTGATGCACCAGCGCCACCGCCGAGATGCAGAGCGGGTCGGCCAGGTCGCGGTAGAAGCGGCCGACATCATGCGCCAGCAGCAGGCCCTTATAGACGACGGTGCGGGTCGAAAAACTGGGCATATAGAGCTCGGTGATCGCCGGCAGCTTGTGCTTCTTCGCCAGCTCGGCCAGCGGGTTCTGGGCCTGCTTGCGGATGGTCAGCAGCTTGCGTTCGAACGCATCCTGGTCGCGGGTGTGCGGCCCCCTGCCGATGATCGCCTGGCGGATCAGCGGCATGCCGTCCAGCACGGTCTTGCCCAGCCCGGCCGGATCGGTGGGAACATCACGCCAGCCCAACAGCGTCTGGCCCTCGACGCGAATGAAATGCTCGAATTGCTTGACCACGATCTCGCGCGCCTTGGCCTCGCGCGGCAGGAAGCACATGGCGACAGCGTAATCGCCCGGCGGCGGCAGCGGCACGCCGGCCTGGCCGGCCCAGTGGCGGAACAACGGGTCGGGAATCTGAATCAGGATGCCGGCGCCGTCGCCCACCAGCGGGTCGGCGCCCACCGCACCGCGATGGTCGAGATTGATCAGGAGCTGCAGCCCCTGGCCAATGATGGCATGGGACTTCACACCCTTGATATTGGCGACAAAACCGACGCCACACGAGTCATGCTCGTTCGCCGGATCGTATAGCCCCTGTTTTGGCGGCAGACCCATAACCCAACCTCAATTGCGGACGCGGACTTCCTGCCCCCACCCTCGTCTTGAGGGAAAGCACGGAAATTGCCCGTTCTTATAAGAATTACCCGCTATGTGACCATGCTGCCAGTTGCGGCGCAACATGACAGATGCGCAAAGCCTGCGGTTCTTTGCCCTCTGGCACGAAAGTTTCTGGCGAAAACTTATGGGGAGGCGTCTGAAATTTCAGGGCTTCATGTCTTTCGAGGCAGCATCCCGGTGCGCTCCAGCTTGCCCCAGCCGACGAACGGACCCTTCAAGGCGGTGCTGATGGAGCGCAGCACCACGTAATACATGATCTGCCGGTAGCCGAAGCGCTGCAGCGGCAGCCACCAGATCAGCTTCCAGTCCTCACCCTTTTCCATCAGGAAGCCGATCATGGCGGCGACCAGGTCCACCACCATGAAGACGGCATAATAAGTCAGCACCAGCTGGAGATTGACGAAGGTGAAGTCGTCGGGGTGTTGGAGGTAGGCGAAATACTGGCTCATCAGCTGCCAGACCAGCAGCAGATCGGCCACCGGGGCCAGGGCCGTCAACAGGATCTGGAACAGCCAGACCTGGGGCAGCGCCACCATGCCCAGCTCGCCATGGCTGGGGCTGAAGGTGATGCCGCGATACTTCCACAGGCATTGCAGCGTGCCATAAGCCCAGCGGAAGCGCTGCTTGGCCAGGCCGCGTACCGTCACCGGCGCTTCGGTCCAGGCGATGGCGCTGGAATCGAAGCGCACGCGATAGCCGCGGGTCTGGATCGCGATGGTGAGATCCTGGTCCTCCGCCAGCGTATCGGTGGGAAAGCCGCCCAGTTCGGCCAGCACGCTGCGGCGCCAGGCGCCCACCGCGCCGGGCACCACCGTCAGCACGCCGATGGCCGAGAGCGCCCGCCGCTCCAGGTTCTGTGCCACGATATATTCCAGCGCCTGCCAGCGGGTGATCATGTTGACCCGGTTGCCCACCTTGGCATTGCCCGCCACCGCGCCGACCTCGGGATCGGTGAACCAGCGCACCAGGCGGCGGATGGTGTCGGGGTTGAAATGCGTGTCGGCATCCAACGCCACCACCACCTCGCCATGCGCGTTCTTCAGGCCGACATTGAGGGCGTTGGCCTTGCCGCCATTGGGCACCGAGATAACCCCAACGCGGCTGTCGCGCATGAAGTGCGACTTGGCGATATAGGCGGTGTGGTCCTTGGAGCCATCATCGATGACCAGGATTTCCAGGTTGGGATAGTCCGAGGCCAGGATGCCTTCGATGGTGGAGACGATCACCTTCTCCTCGTTGAAGGCCGGAATCAGGACGCTGACCAGCGCCGCCTCGCCCGCCGCGTCAGGCGGCACCTCGCGCCGGAACAGCTTTTGCCAGAAGGCCAAGCCGCATAGCAGCAGCAGTCGCCCCACCCCCAGCACAATGGCGCCCAGGAAGCAGTAATAGAGCCCCCGGCCGATGGCGCTGAGCGCCAGGAATACCAGCCGGTCGGCATAGAGCGAAATGGTGACCGGCAGGGCAGGCATGACATCGTCGCGCGTCAGGCAAGACGGCTTGCCGCGCGTCGCCACCCGGCACATCAGGTCCGACACCGGCACGAACTGGTAGCCCTTCGCCCGCATCGTATCGATCAGGATCGGCAGGAACGCCACCGCATTGCTGCGGTCGCCGCCCGAGTCATGCATCAGGATGATGTTGCCGCGCAGATCGGGATTGGGATTGTTCACCAGATCGAGGGTGCGCTTCATCATCTGATCGGGCGTGTAGCCCTTCCAGTCCAGCGTCTCGATATTGGTGCTGATGGTGGTATAGCCCAGTGACTGGGCCAGCTGGATCGGCTCGATCTCGGCGGCATCGCTGGGGGCGGTGTCGGCGAGATAGGGCGGGCGGAACAGCCGCATGGAATGGCCGGTCAGGGCTTCGAACAGGCGCTGGGTGGCGTTCAGCTCCACCCGCACCGCGCCCAGCGGCGTGTCGGCCAGGTTGGGATGCGTGTAGGTGTGATTGCCGATCTCATGACCTTCGGCCAGCACGCGTTGCACCAGGCCGGGATGGGCCTCCATGTTGCCGCCGATCATGAAGAAGGTGGCGGGGGCGTGCTTGGCCTTGAGAATGTCGAGCAGCTGCGGCGTCCATTCCGGATCGGGCCCGTCATCGAAGGTGATGGCCAGCTTCTTGGGCGCCGAGGCGCCCATCTGGCGGATCACGTAATTGGTGGGCAGCGCGGTGTAGCGCGAATCGACAATGTCGCCCGTCGCCACATCGAAGGTCAGATCGCGCGCGCCCGCGGTCGGATCGGATTCCACCCAGAGAATTTCACCCTGTCCCGCCGTTCCGCTCCCGAAGGCTTCGTCCGGCGCGATGTGCCGGAGCGATGGCGGCGCCGGCAGATTGTAGGGCCGTCCCAGCAGCGGCAGGATGGAAGGGTCTTCCATTCCCAGCCGCCAGAAGCCGTAGCCGGCCGGGCGATAAGCGTCGGCGGCGTGTATTTGGTTGAAGGCGGTAATGGCGTCGAGAAACCAGACGTCATGCACGCCATCGGTGTCTTCGTAGCGGAAGTGCGGATTGTTGCTGGTATGATCGAAGGCGACGGTGGCGCCGGCATCGCGCGCATAGACCATGGTGTCGCTGAAGCCCAGCTGCGTCGCGGTGGACTGGCCCTTGACCCAGTCATAGCCGTAATTGGCGAGCAGCACGATGGTGGAGGCGGCGGGCAGCACCGCCATGCGCTTGTCGAGATTGGCTTCGTACCAGTCCTGGCTGGCGATGGGACCGGCCTCGCCCGTGCTGTAATGCTCGTCCAGGGCCATCAGCATGGTGTAATCGACGACACTGGCAAAGCTGGCAAAAGGCCAATTGTCATCATCGAAAGGCGCCGTCACCGCCACGACCCAGCCATGGCCGGCAAAGCTGGCCGACAGCGCCGACAGGAACAGCTTCAGATTGCCATAGGCGGCGGGCGGCACGCTTTCGAAGTCCACCACCACGCCCTGCAGCCTGTTGGTGGCGACGAAAGCGCCGACATCGGCGATCAATTGGTCGCGGCGGCCCTTGTCGTCCAGCAGCTTCTGCAATTCCGGGCCGTACCAGTGACCGCCGCTGACATTCTGCAGCAGCGGCAGGATGGCGACACCCGGCTTGACGCCGCGCATGTAATCCAGCGCCGCGCGGTCCAGGCTGGGCTTGAAGGTGAGGCTTGGCCCATCCAGCGTGATCCAGGTGGGCACCACCCAGTCCAGCCGCGGCAAGTTGCGCTTGAGCGAGGCAAAGCTGAGCCCCTGGGAGCCGGGCCAGTTGACATAGATGCTCACCGCCAGGGGCCGGCCCGGTTGCGGTTTGAGAACATTGGGCAGCACCCGGTCGGACATGTTCGGGACAGGATGCCGGCGGGCGAAATCCATCCGCCGCCGCCGGGCCGTTGACGCCAGCCGCTCGGCCGAGGCCACCAGGGCGGGCTTCTGGGCCCGGGCCTCGACCCTTAGCGCCACCGCCCGTTCCGGCGGGCTCATGTCCCGGCCGGGCGACGGAATGACCAGACTGGTGACGAAACCGACGCCAATCACGGTTCCCAGCACGACGAGGGCCCAGCCGAGATAGGCAAGGCGCGCGGCACGCCGGCCGGTGGCATCGAAAAAGACGGGCTTGTTGACCATGAACCTCTACGTTTGCGCGGCAACGCGCCGCAAAGCCAGTCATACAACCAGCCTTTTTCGGCGAGAAGAGGGCGAAACCCTACACGGGCCCTTGGCGTCCGAGCCGGGCGCGCTATAAGGGCACAGCCTACCAAAGCGCAGGATTCGAGTCGTGGCCGTCTATAATTGTTCGAAATGTCCGGGCTATTGCTGCTCCTATCCCGTGATCCCGCTCAAGAAGCGCGATGTCGAGCGCCTGGCCGGGCATTTCGGCCTCTCCTTCAAAGAGGCGCGCAAGAAGTTCACCAAGGTGGAAGGCGACGAGCCCTACGCCATGCGCCGCAAGGACGATGAACATTTCGGACGCATCTGCCGTTTCTTCGACACCGAAAAGCGCGGCTGCACCATCTATACGGCGCGCCCCACGATCTGCCGCGAATATCCCGGCGGCAAGACCTGCGGCTATTTCGATTTCCTGCTGTCCGAGCGTTCCTCGCAGGAAGACCCGGACCATATCGCCTCGACCTGGAATCGTTGAACGCCGGAATTTGCTGCGCCGCAGCATCATCATGGCGATTCCGCGACGGCCCTTTATGATTTATGGGCCTGCTTGTCTTGAAGGCGGCATCGGCTATTGTCCCCCACAATAAAACGTATGCAAAGCCTTAAGGGGGAAATGCACGATGACGTGGAATCAGGTCTACGATCCGCTGAACAATCAGGTCCTGTCGACCACCGTAGCGGCGATTCCGATCGTGCTGCTGCTCCTGATGATCGCCTCCAACAAGGTGAAGACCTATTGGGCGGCGGCGATCGCCCTGATCCTGACCATCGCGGTCGCGGTCTATGTCTTCACGATGCCGATGGAAATGGCGGTCAAATCGGCCGCCCTGGGCGCGGTGGACGGCTTCTGCAAGATCGGCTGGATCATCCTCAACGTCCTCTTCCTTTACCGCCTGACGGTGGAAAAGGGCCTTTTCGCCGTGTTCCAGCATTCGCTGGGCCGCATCACCAATGACCGGCGCCTGCAGATCCTGCTGATCTGCTTCTGTTTCGGCGCCTTTTTCGAGGGCGCGGCCGGCTTTGGAACCCCGGTGGCGGTCTGCGCCGCCATGATGATGGGCCTGGGTTTCTCGCCCCTCACCTCGGCGGCGATGGCGCTGTTCGCCAACACCGCCACGGTCGCCTTCGGCGCCATCGGCGCGCCGATCATCGGCCTGTCGGCCTCTTCCGGCATCGACACCATGACGCTGGGCAAGGCCATCGGCATCCAGTCCATGCCCTTCACCCTGCTGATGCCCCTGTTCATGCTGTGGGTGTTCTGCGGCTGGAAAAAGACCATGGCAGTGTGGCCCGCTGTACTGGTGGCGGCGGTCTCCTTCGCCATCCCGCAATTCATCTTCTCCTATTACGTCAGCCCCTTTATCGTAGACGTGGCGGCGGGCGGCATCTCGCTGGCGTGCTTCGTTGGTTTCATGCGGGTCTGGAAGCCGGCCGAGATCATGACCGATCCCACCGCTCGCTATGCCGATGACAGCCACAGCGACATGAAGCCGACGCCGCCGCTGGCCGCGTTGCCCACCGGCCGGCAGGTGTTCGATGCCTGGCTGCCCTGGGTTATCCTTTGCGTCGTGCTCGCCTTCTGGGCCTCCGACTACTGGAAGCACATCGCCAATATCTGGTTCGCGCCGAAATTCCCCATCCCCGGCCTGGACAAGCTGATCCTGGCGGTACCACCCGTGGTGCGGGTGGCGGCGCCGCAGGCCGGCGTCTTCAGCTTCACCTTCCTCAGCTATTCGGGCACCGGCGTGCTGCTTTCGGGCATCATCGCCGGCCTGATCATGGGCTTCTCGCCTGTGGCGCTGGTGACGCGTTGGCTCAAGACCATCTACGCCGTGCGCTATGCCCTGATCACCATCACCCTGATGCTGTCGCTGGCGACCCTGACCGGCTCGTCGGGCCTGCAGGGCACGCTGGGCCTGGCCTTCGCGGCCACCGGACCCCTCTTCCCCTTCTTCAGCGCGGTGCTGGGCTGGCTGGGCGTGGCGGCGACAGGTTCCGACACCTCGGCCAACGTGCTGTTCGGCGGCCTGCAGGTGGTCGCGGCCAACAAGGCCGGCTTCAATCCGGTGCTGATGGCCGCCGCCAATTCCACCGGCGGCTGCATGGGCAAGATCATCGCCATCTCCTCGCTGGTGATCGCGGTGGCCGCCACCGGCTGGACCGGCAGCGAAGGCAAGATCCTGCGCTTCGTCTTCCCCTATGCGGTGTTCTGGGGCGTGATGGTCGGCGTCATGGTGATGCTGCAGGCCTATGTGTTCCCCTGGAGCGTGCCGCCCATGCCGATGTAACGGCAGGTCCAAAGGTTTGTGCGAAAAGGCCGGACGCAAGTCCGGCCTTTTCATTTTGACCCCGCCGGTCCGGGCCTCTACCCTGCGCCTTCCTTGGAAAAGCCAGAAAAGACGAGCCCCATGACGAACCGGATCGAGAAAAACGGCCTGCAGGTCAGCGCCGAACTGCATGACTTCATTTCACAGCAGGTCCTGCCCGGCAGCGGCGTGGACGAAGCGCAATTCTGGGCTGGCTTCTCGGACTTGGCGCACCGGCTGGCGCCGCAGAACAAGGCGCTGCTGGCGACGCGCGACCGGTTGCAGGCCGCCATCGACGACTGGCACAAGGGGCGCCGCGGGCAGCCGCACGACGCCGCCGAATACCGCGCCTTCCTGGAAAGCATCGGCTATCTGGTGAAGGAAGGCGGCGACTTCCAGATCGGCACGCAGAATGTCGATCCCGAGATTGCCACCGTCGCCGGACCGCAGCTGGTGGTGCCGCTGACCAATGCCCGCTTTGCCCTCAACGCCGCCAATGCCCGCTGGGGCAGCCTGTATGACGCGCTCTATGGCACCGACGCCATCGCGCAGGACGGCGAACTGGCGCCGGGCAAGGGCTATAACGAGAAGCGTGGGCAGGCCGTGATCGCCTTTGCTCGCGAGGCGCTGGACCAGGCCGTGCCGCTGGCTGGCGGCTCGTGGAAGGACGCAACCGGCTTTGCTGTGAGCAACGGCGTGCTGACGCCGGCGCTGAAGGACCCGTCGCAGTTCAAGGGTTACGCCGGTGACGCCACCGTGCCGTCGCTGCTGCTGTTCGAGCGGCACGGCCTGCACATCGAAGTGCATTTCGACCGCTCCACCCCCATCGGCACGGCCGACAAGGCCGGCATCAGCGACGTGGTGCTGGAAAGCGCCATCACCACCATCATGGATTGCGAGGATTCCATCGCCGCCGTGGATGCCGAAGACAAGGTCGGGGCGTACCAGAACTGGCTCGGCCTGATGCAGGGCACCCTCACCGCCACCTTCGACAAGGGCGGCAAGGCGATGACCAGGACCCTCAACCCCGACCGCACTTACACGGCCAAGGATGGTTCGGCGTTGACCCTGCCCGGACGCAGCCTGCTCTTCATCCGCAATGTCGGCCACCTGATGACCAACGACGCCATCCTGCTCAAGGACGGCAGCGAAATTCCCGAAGGTATCCTGGACGGTGTCGTCACCAGCCTGATCGCGCTGCATGACGTGCGCCGCAAAGGTGGTTTGTCGAACAGCCGCAAGGGTTCGATCTACATCGTCAAGCCCAAGATGCACGGGCCGGCGGAAGTCGGCTTCGCCAATGCGCTGTTCGATGCCATCGAGGATGTGCTGGGCCTGGCGCGCCACACCCTGAAGATCGGCGTGATGGACGAGGAGCGCCGCACCTCCACCAACCTCAAGGAAGTGATCCGCGCGGTGAAGGACCGCATCGTCTTCATCAATACCGGCTTCCTCGACCGCACCGGCGACGAGATGCATACCTCCATGTATGCCGGGCCGATGATCCCCAAGGGCGAGATGAAGACCTCGACCTGGCTGCTGGCCTATGAAAACCAGAATGTCGATATCGGCCTGGAATGCGGCCTGCCGGGCAAGGCGCAGATCGGCAAGGGCATGTGGGCCATGCCCGACAAGATGGCCGACATGCTGAAGGCCAAGATCGGCCATCCCATGGCGGGCGCCTCCTGCGCCTGGGTGCCGTCGCCCACCGCCGCCACCCTGCATGCGCTGCATTACCACCAGATCAGCGTCGCGGCGCGCCAGCAGGAGCTGAAGTCGCGTCCGCGTGCGAAACTCTCGGACATTCTCACCATTCCGGTGGCCGACCGCCCCAACTGGGAAGCCGCCATGATCCAGAAGGAACTGGACAACAACGCCCAGGGCATTCTCGGCTATGTCGTGCGCTGGGTGGATCAGGGCGTCGGCTGCTCCAAGGTGCCGGACATCAACAATGTCGGCCTGATGGAAGACCGCGCGACCCTGCGCATCTCCTCCCAGCACATCGCCAACTGGATGGAGCATGAGATCGCCGAACCCGACCAGGTGCTGGCGACGCTGAAGCGCATGGCGGCGGTGGTGGATCAGCAGAATGCGGGCGATCCGCTTTACCAGCCGATGGCGCCGGATTTCGACGGCATTGCCTTCCTGGCGGCCTGCGACCTGGTCTTCAAGGGCAAGGAACAGCCCAGCGGCTACACCGAGCCGTTGCTGCATGCGGCGCGCCGGGAATTGAAGGGTGAGTAAAGTTTAAACTTCCGTGGTCATCCGGCCAAGCGATGCATCAGCATCGCGCAGAACCGGGATGACAACAGGAAATGGAAAAGCCCGCGGCGCGAACCGCGGGCTTTTTTTTGCTTCTGCCAGGCAGGCGCTTACGCCGAGGCGTCGAGCGCCTTGAGAATGGCATCGGTCATCGCCGTGGTGCCGACCTTGTTCATGCCCGGCTGCATGATGTCGCCGGTGCGGAAGCCGTTGGCCAGCACGGCATCGACCGCCTTTTCCAGCCGCGCCGCTTCGTCCTTGAGGCCGAAGGAATAGCGCAGGCACATCGCGAAGGAGAGGATGGAGGCTATGGGATTGGCCAGGCCCTGCCCGGCGATGTCCGGCGCCGAACCATGGATGGGTTCATAGAGCGCCGATGGCAGGCCATTCGGCTTCTTGTCGCCCAGTGAGGCGGACGGCAGCATGCCGATGGAGCCGGTGAGCTGGGCGGCTTCGTCCGACAGCACATCGCCAAACAGGTTGTCGGTGACCAGCACGTCGAACTGCTTGGGATTGCGCACCAGCTGCATGGCGGCATTGTCGGCAAGGATGTGGTGCAGCTCGACATCGCTATATTCGCGCCTGTGCAGGTCGGTGACGACTTCCTTCCACAACACGCCAGTGACCATCACGTTGGATTTTTCGGCGCTGTGCACCTTGTTGCCGCGCAGCCGCGCCATGTCGAAGGCGACGCGGGCGACACGCTCGATCTCGCTGGTGGTGTAGACGCCGCTGTCGACGGCGCGCTTCTGGCCGTCGGGCAGGGTCGTGGTCTCTTTCGGCTCGCCGAAATAAACACCGCCCATCAATTCGCGCACGATCAGGATGTCCAGGCCCGCCACGATTTCGGGCTTCAGGGTCGAGGCATCCTTCAGTGCGTCGAAGCACAGCGCGGGGCGCAGATTGGCATAGACGCCCATGTCCTTGCGCATGCGCAGCAGGCCACGCTCGGCGCGCTGGGCGAAGGGCAGGCCGTCCCACTTGGGACCGCCCACCGAGCCCATCAGAACGGCGTCGGCGGCAATGGCCTTCGCGAAAGTCTCGTCGGGATCGGGCCGGCCGGTGGCGTCGATGGCGGCGCCGCCCAGCAGGGCGCTTTCGGTCTGGTAGGGCAGGCCCTTGTGACCGTACCAGCCCACCACCCGCATGGTGGCGTCCAGCACTTCGGGGCCGATACCATCACCCGGCAACAAGAGCAGCTTGTATTCGTTCATCAGGCTTTCTTCCGCATCATCTGGTGGTCGCTCTGGCTCTCGCCTGCGCTCCTGCCGTCACCGAGCAGCAGCAGCTTGTACCCGTTCGACGAAATCCGCGAACTAGACCCAGGGCGCCTGGGCTTTGTGATTTTTTTCGTATGTCGAAATCTTGTCCTCGGCGCGCAGCGTCAGGCCGATATCGTCCCAGCCGTTCAGCAGGCACTGCTTGCGGAAGGGATCGACCTCGAACTTGACCATGCCGCCATCGGGGCCGCGGATTTCCTGCGCTTCCAGATCGATGGTGACGATGGCGTTGGCGCCGCGTTCGGCGTCGTCCATCAGCTTGTCGACATCGGACTGGGGCAGACGGATCGGCAGAATGCCGTTCTTGAAGCAGTTGTTGTAGAAAATGTCGGCGAAGCTGGGGGCGATGACGCAGCGTATGCCGAAATCCAGCAGCGCCCAGGGGGCGTGCTCGCGGCTGGAGCCGCAGCCGAAATTCTCGCCCGTCACCAGGATCTGCGCCTTGGCGTAGGCCGGCTTGTTCAGCACGAAGTCCGGCTTGTCGCTGCCGTCCTCATTGTGGCGCATCTCGTCGAACAGGGCCTTGCCCAGCCCGGTGCGGTGGATGGTCTTCAGATACTGCTTGGGGATGATCATGTCGGTATCGACATTGATCATGGGAAGGGGGGCGGCAACGCCTGCGAGCTTGGTGAATTTTTCCATGGCGGCGGGACCATACGGATTTCCCCTGTCCGAATCCACGGCAAAGGGAACCGGAATGGCAGTCCTTCTTTATTTACAGGGCCAACAGGGAGGAGCCGCCATGGCCCGCAAATATTCCAAGGCCGCCGGAAAGAAAGTCGAGAAGGCGATGCATGAGATGCAGGAGGGCACGCTGAAAAGCGGCCGCAGCGGCAAAACGGTGAAAAGCCGCAAGCAGGCCATCGCCATCGGCCTCTCCGAAGCCCGGGCGGAAGGCAGGAAGGTGCCGCAGAAGAGGGCCACCAAAAAGAAAGCCAAAAAGGCCGGGAAGAAAGGCTGATCCCCCTTAGGAGCTGGGGGCCCCCTGTCTCCCACCTTCAAAGCCCGGTTTCCCCGGAAATGGCGGCCTTTTTTGGCGCCAAGCCCCCCTTGTCCCGGTAAAGGGCGGGCGCGGGCAGAACTGGCGGCACGGCCCTCGCGTCTCAGGCGCCAAACTTCGCATTCCGGCCCGGTGATAGGCGGGAAGCCAGCAATTCCAGTATATTGATAATGATTTTGCAAATCACTTGCAACTAGAACCGCGATTGCCCTAGGTTGCGCCTGCAAATGAGGAAGGGGAGCTGCGGACCATGGATGAGGCGAGGAAAACGCCCATCAAGCCGCAGCCCCTCCCGGTTCGCCGCATCGAAGTGAAAGAGCTTCTGGGCGGCGCGCGCGAGGCGGTTCTGCTGCACGCGCGGGAAGAATACCGGCTCCGCCTCACCAGCAACGGCAAGCTGATCCTTACCAAGTAAGGCCCGGCGATCCGTTCATAGCCAAGCCAGCCCCTCTGCCCTCTGCAGCAGGAAGCCAGCCAGGACCAGCTGACTTCAACAAAGGGGTTTTCATGCTTTCGCGGACTTCGATACTTCTTGCCGGCGCCAGCCTGCTGGCGCTCACCGGCGCCGCCATGGCGCAAGAGTCATCCGCCGGGACTTCCGCTCCGGTCCAGCTCGGCCCGGTCAATGTCGGCGACACCGGCATCAAGAACAGCCTGGGCACCGATATCCATATCAACGCCTCGCCCTCGGTCAGCGTGCAGGACACGCCCCAGACCGTCACCGTCATCACCACGCAAACCATGCAGCAGCAGGCCACCACCACCCTGGGGGATGCACTGCGCAACGTGCCCGGCATTACCATTGCGATTGGTGAAGGCGGCACCCTGGCCGGCGACCAGTTCAAGATCAACGGCTTCGACGCCAAGGACGATGTCTATGTCGATGGCCTGCGCGACTTCGCCGCCTATACCCGCGACAGCTTCAACTATGAGCAGGTGCAGGTTCTGACCGGCCCGTCCGGCCTGATGTTCGGCCGCGGCACCGGGGGCGGCGCCATCAACACCATCTCCAAGACCGCCCATCTCGGCGACGCCTATGGCGTCAACACCGAAATCGGCAATGGCAGCCATTATCGCGCCACCGCCGACTTCAACTACCAGCTTTCCGACACCAGCGCGGTGCGCCTCAACCTGATGTACACCGACACCGGCGTGGTGGATCGCGACCTTACCCATTCCACCCGTTTCGGCATCGCGCCCACCATCGCGTTCGGCCTGGGCACCGACACCAGCTTCACCGCCAGCCTGAGTCACCAGCAGACCGCGGGCCGTCCGGACTACGGCATCGTGGTGGCCTCTGCGCCCAACGCCCTCTATGCCAAGCCCGCCAGCGAGTTCGGCGTGCCGCGCAGCAATTACATGGGCCTGGAAGCGGACCATGACAAAAACACCGCCGACCTGTTCACCACTAGGCTGACCCATGTCGCCACCGACTGGCTGACGCTGGCGAACGACACGCGCGCGGCAGTCTATTCCCGCGACTTCCGTTATTCCTCGGTGGACGCCTGCGACAACACCATCGCCACCAATTACTGCAACCTGCGCCTGTTCGGCATCAGCCAGCCCGGCGCAGCGGCGGGTTCGTTCAATCCCACCCAGGCCCTGGCGCGCACCGGCGGCAGCGGCCCCTATCACCAGGCGGCCTGGGGCGTGCAGGATATCGGCAGCGCCAATGCCGATTTGCATATCGGCGGCTTCCACAATGTGGCGATCGTCGGCTTTGACGTTTCCTTCCAGCGTTCCGACCGCACCATCTATGCCTATAGCCTGCCGCCGGGCCCGAACCCGGCGCTCTACCCTCTGAACGATCACAGCGCTTCTCGCGCCAATATCGGCTGGTCGCTTTACAATCCCACGCACCAGCCCATCGCCGGCTACGCGCCGATCCTGCCCACGCCCGCCAACCTGGGCAGCGACACCGCCACCAGCGTGCTCTACGCCAGCGGCGAAGCCACCGACCTGGGCGCCTTCGCCACCGACCGTTTCTGGTTCACCGATTCGGCTTCGCTGATTGCGGGCCTGCGCATCGATCAGTATCGCGCCAACTATCGCACGACCATGGTGGGCACCGCGGCCAATCCCTATCCGGTGACGACGCTCAAGTCGCCGTCTTTCCTGCTCGATCCCCGCGCCAGCCTGGTTTACGAACCCGACCGGAACCAGACCTATTATGTCTTCTGGGGCAAGGCGGCGACGCCGATCGGCACCTCGGTGGTGGGTTCGCCCACGCCGATCTCCTCAGCCGCGTCCTCCGCGCTCAAGCCCGACAAGAGCGAGACCATCGAAGCCGGCGCCAAGGTCAATTGGAACGGCGTCGGCCTCACCGCCGCGGTGTTCCAGGAAACCAAGTCCAACGCGCTGCAGACCGATCCGGCCACCGGCGACATCCAGCTGCAATCCAGCCAGAAGCAGCGGGTGCAGGGCTTCTCCGCCTCCGCGACGGGCGAAGTCATCGCGCATCTCAGCCTCACGGCCGCCTATACCTATCTCAACCCCATCATCACCGCCGACAATAGTGTCTGCACCACGACGGCGCCGATCAAATGCACCGCCAACCCCGCCACAGTCGGCAAGCAGATCACCTTCGTGCCCAAAAACGCCGTCTCGCTGTGGGCCGACTATAATGCCCACGACCTGCTGCACGGCCTGTCGTTCGGCGGCGGCTTCCTCTACCAGTCCCACCTTTTCAACGCCTACACGGCGCCGGCCGCGGCAACCTATCCGTTGGGCCGCATCGTGGAGATTCCGCAGACCGTCGCGTTCGATGCCGTGGCGGCCTATGAGATCGACAAGAATCTGCGCCTGCAGCTCAACGTCAACAACATCGCCGACCGGCTGAAC
>Ga0316221_1001487_pt1 | contig 24264 bp, 39 predicted proteins | sample TBH18007metaG_FD_206003 | JGI IMG/M metagenome (GOLD analysis project Ga0316221, IMG submission 206003) | Freshwater microbial communities from Trout Bog Lake, Wisconsin, USA - TBH18007 | ecosystem: Environmental > Aquatic > Freshwater > Lake > Hypolimnion/Profundal zone | place: USA: Wisconsin... | reverse complement strand
TCACGGTGAATCGTTAGACTACTTTAATGTAAATCTTACAAGAGAATCTAAAGACTGGTACTATCGAGATAATAAAGTATATTACAATTTAAATAAAGACAAATACAGAACTAAAGATTTTGAAAATATTGATTGGAACAACTCTATTGTTGTATTTGGGTGCTCACACGTTTTCGGTACTGGTTTAGAAGAAATAAATACATTTTCAAGTAAAATTGAAGCAAAGACAGGTATACCTACTATCAATATGGGTACCCCGGGTGGGTCTATATACAGGTCACTTAACGATTCAATTTTATTAGCTGAAAAAGGCTTCACACCGAAAGCAGTAGTGTTTTTATGGACAGACTGTTTCAGAGCGTCAATATATGAACGAGATAGAGTATTGAATATAGGAAGTTGGAGTATAAAGCGAGGGCATGTTTTTGGTGAATTATGGTGTAAAGACGAAACCAACCCACAAACACATGCATTGTTTGCACAATTAATTACGAAACAAATATGGCAAACTAAAACTAAATACTTCGAAGGCTCTTTCTTTAGTCACACTTCAAAGTTATTATCTTGTCCGCATTTTAAAACTCTAGACAGAGGTAGAGATTTAATGCATCCAGGTATAAAGTCTGTTGAAGCAGCCACAGAGATAATAGTACAAGGCTTATTATGAAGACAGTTTTAATTACAGGTACTAGTAGGGGGTTAGGTAAAGTTATAGCTGAACATTTTATTAATAAAAAGTGGAACGTAATAGGTTTATCTAGAAGTAAAGCTTCTATAAAATCTACTAGATATAAACATTATAACATAGATATAAAAAACTGGAAAGAGGTAGAGAGCTTATTTAATGAGCTACCTAATATAGACATATTAATTAATAATAGTGCTATATTTGAATTAAAAGCGTTTGAAAACACCACGATTGATTCTATTAACGACATTATAGATACTAATTTAAAGGGTACTCTATATGTAACTAAGTTTGCATTAATTCGGTTAGTAATGGGTGGCCGGATTATTTTTATTAACTCAGTTGCTGGATTAAACGAATTAAAGAAGCAGTCTGTTTATTGTGCAAGTAAGCATGCTCTTAAAGCGTTTGCAGGTGTGGTGGCTCAGGAACTTAGACCGCGCAACATAAGTGTAACTAGTATACATCCAGGTGGTATAAACACCACGTTATGGCATAAAGATAATCCATATCCAGCTGGGGCTTCTGAACAAGCCATGGCACCTGAATCCGTTGCCAAGTTAGTATTGTATATAGCGGAAAGTACTAACGAAATAGATTACAAAAATATTACTTTATTTCCCTCTATAGAATGGCATTAATACATATTGATAAAGTATTTACCTGTATAAATATAAATTATGCTGACTGTAGAGGAACGGGACAAAGCTTTATCAGATATTAACCCTGCAAGAAATAAAGTTGCAGTATGTTTTAGTGGTCAGATTAGAACATGGCGCAAATGTGTAGATAGCTGGAAGCATATTCTCAAGGTATTAGGCCAAGAAGATGCAGATGTATTTTGTCACTTGTGGGATTATAATACTATACCTAATAGTATCACAAAGGATGATCGTGAAGGCAAACTAGTAGAACAAGAAGAGATAAACGCAATACTGAATATACTACAGCCTAAAAAGTTTTTAGTAGAGTCTAGAAGAGACTTTAAGCCATACAACGCAAATCAACCTATAGATTTTCCCGGTTTTCTTAGCCAGTACTACGGTATTATGCGTAGTGCTAATTTAAAACGAGAGTATGAAATAGAAAATGATTTTAGGTATAGCGCTGTTGCACGCTCAAGGTATGATATATTGTATACTGAAGCAGTTACCGGTATGTATCATAACATGAAGCCAGGTACAATGAAAACCATGGGTATGATTTGGGACGCTGAAAAACATAGAGGTAGAATAAGTGACTTGTTTTGGGTAGCAGATTCTGATAGTTATGATATAATTGCTGATTACTACATTAATCAATATTATATGAATAAAGATATGTTTCCTAGAAAACCTGAAGAAATGATCTATCCAGAAACTATATTTTTTCATTATATTAAAAAGAACAATATAACAATGATTCCGAACTTTTGGGAATTAAAAGTGATGAGAGAAAGTTTAGAGCTTTCCCATACAAAGAAAGAAGGTGGTTATGAAGTTTGGTAAAGTAGCTATATGTATAAGTGGTGGTATAGAAAATAAAGCAGACTGTTCACATGGAGACGTTTTTAGAAAATTTTTTAGCACACTTAACAATTATGATGTATTTTATTTCAATAGTGCTTGGAAGCCTAATAACTATCATGTAGGTAAGGACTTTATATATAACACCTATCAACCTAAAGCTTTTAAAAACGAAGAGTGTGTTAAAAACAACTATGGTGTATATGGGTTTGAGTTATATGGAACGATGATGGCTAATGAACTTAAAAAACGTTATGAAATAGAAAAAGACTTTCGGTATGACTTAGTAATCAAGACAACCTGGAATAACCCGCTGTACACAAATAGTATGTTTCCTGCTGGTCCTTTATTACCTAGAACGGTTTATAGTATAGAAAAATACTCTGCTACAGAATCTGTTATGAACTTTGAACATGGTGTAGTTAATGATAATCTGTATTGGGGAGATAGTCAAAGTATGGATATCGCGGCTAACCTTTACCGCACTTATAAATTTGACTGCTTAACAGGTAGTATAGAACTTCTTAACGGTAAACCAGCTGATCCTGGTGTGCTATATTTTGATAAAAACGGGTTACTATATAATAATTTAGTTACTCATAACATAGGTATACAGAAAGTGCCTCTATGGTGAACAATATTAAATGTTTATATGCTAATGGTTGTAGCTGGACTGCAGGCGATGAAATAATGCCTCCAGAAGGTGAAGTACAAGATCTTGTCAATTACCGCTACCATAATTCATGGCCCGGATACCTAGCAAATAATCTTGGTATACCGCTATGGGTAAATGAAGGCATGGGTGCGACAGGTAACCATAGAATCTTTCGTAGAACCAATGATTTTATTTTTAATTGGATCGGGCAAGGCAAAGACCCTAAAAACTTACTTATAATTATCGGTTGGTCTACACCTGAAAGAGCTGAAATAGCATTTCCAGGTGGTATTAGACCTCTCTTAGTATCGTCTCCAGGCATTATACAGACAAAAAACCCAGATTATATGTCGTATAATGATATGCTCGAGGAGTATTATAAAGCGTATTATAATGTGTATGACGAGCAGTACGGTAAGCAAGCAACTGCACGTTATATGTTGAATTTAAGACTATTGTGTAAAGGTCTTGGTATTAAATATTATGATTTTGTTGCGGTAGGGTACTGGCCTAGAGACTGGGAACCAATAGCAGATAAATATGGTTTACCTTATATAGAGAACACTCTTAGTGAATATATTGCATGGCAGGGCGTGGTGAGAAGGGATAATTTACCCGTACATAAGTACCTACATCCTACTAAAGAGGTCCATAAATTGTGGGCAGATGAATTAGCAAAAGAAATATTAATAAAGGAGGCTAAATGAATATAATTTTCGGTTTATGTGGGCAGGGTAGTAGATTCAAAAACGCCGGGTATACTATACCAAAATATCTTATTGCGTATGGTGGTGCACCTATGATATATCATAGTGTTGCTACATTAAAAATACCAGGTAAAATACATTTCGTAGTTAAAGAAGAGCATTTACTACAGTATAAATTTCTAGAGAAAATGCTTATGAGCTTAGGGGATGAAATCATACCTTGTAAAAACGATACAGGCGGGGCTGCAGAAACTTTACTTTTAGCTAAGAATTGTATCAATCAAGACGAGCCTCTTATATCTGCTAATTGCGATCAGTATATGAATTGGAATTCAAAACCTTTCTTAAAGCTATTAGCAGACAATCCAAATGCTTCTTATATACCTACTTTTAAAGAAACAGATCCTAAATGTAGCTTTGTAAGGACAGACGAAAACTTTAAAGTGCTTGAAGTGAGAGAGAAAAAACCAATAAGCAATGATGCAACTGTAGGTATATATCATTGGTGTAAAGCTAAACTTTTCTTCGAAGGAGCAGAAAAAATGATTAAAGAAAATAATAAAGAGAATGGCGAATATTATGTAGCACCAGTTTACAACTATAATATAAAAGACGGTAACGACGTTTACAAATATGAAATACAAAAAGACGAGTTCTGGCCTGTAGGTACTCCCAAAGATCTGGTTAGATGGTGGAATCATAGCAAAGCGTTTGACTAATGGACTATATAACAAAACTTAAAGGTGGTAGCCTTAATTCTACTAGTTTACATGTAAACGAAAAACATACTTTCGTTAGAAAGCTTATTTCTACTAAAGCCAATAGAGAGTACGGTTATGTACGTTGGTATAGTCAACTGAAAAAATTACAACGATACAATGAATTGTTTTCAGGCTTAGTGCCTAAAGTATTAGACGCAGGTATAAATGAAGAAGGTGCGTACTTTGATATAGAGTATATTGACAATAAAGATATAAAAACTTTATTTAAAAAAGGATTAATTAAAGACGTGGAAGCACTTAATGTAGCTCTATGGTCTGCGTTTAGTACTTTACATAGTAACACTTACACGCCTACTACTAATTCGTTAATGCTTTACTACAAAGAAGAAGTAGAACAGAAAATTAACGATGCTAGACAGTTTCCTGAATTTGAAAAGTTTTTTAAAACTATTGACGTAGATTATAATAAATTTAAAGAACTGTTTAATCAGCCAATTACTTCAGAGTGTTATGTACATGGTAACCCTACACTAGAGAACATACTCTACGATCCTAATACTAATAAAATTACTTTTATAGACTTGTATGAAGAAGGTATAGTCGACTCTAAATTCGCTGACTACAGTCAAGTACTACAATGCAGTAATAGTTACTACGGTTTAATAAATGATTCTAATGCATACATGGATGGTAACTCACCGATATACACGCATACTGTGCCTACAGCGTTAAAAACGTTTAATGAACTATTCATATCTGAAATAAACATAAGATACCCTAACGAGTATAAATTAGTTAAGCTCTTCGAAGCAACTCAATTCTTTCGTATGTTACCTTTCAAATGTCACGCAGGAGATATCAATAAAGCAAAGATATTTTATAAGCATGCCACTAACCTTGTAAACGAACTCATATGTGGAAAGTAGAAGCAAATTTACCAGTCGAGTTTAATATAGTTAAAGTTGATAACGCTTTTGACTTTAGTACTATACCTGGTATACGTCGTATAGTTGTAATTGATCAAACAGTATACGATTTATATAAAAACAATTTACCAGAAGCTGAAGTATGTGTAATAGAAGCGACTGAAGCAACAAAGACATTAGATGTAGCACAACGTATACTAAATTATTTTGAAGAAAAAAATATACTACGTAGAAGTGAACCTGTTATAGCTATAGGCGGTGGTGTATTATTAGATATAGTAGGCTTTTGCTGTAGCATATACAGAAGAGGCATACCTTATGTTCGTATACCTACTACCTTATTAGCTATAGTCGATGCCAGTGTAGGAGCTAAAACAAGTGTAAATCATTTCGGTCGTAGAAATCGTATAGGTAGTTTTTATCCTCCAATACTAACTCTCATTGATACAAAGTTTATTAAGACTCAAGACCAAAGAGAGATATCAAGCGGGGTAGCAGAAATATTAAAGTTAGCTATTATACTAGATAAAGAACTGTTTGAATTACTAGAAATAATGCCTCAGACTTTACTTAAGCAGAAATTTCAAAATAGTGCTTTAGCTGATAATATTATTGACAAAGCTATAAGTGTAATGACTAAAGAATTAAGTAGCAATTTGTGGGAAGAGATACTGACCCGTCCGGTTGATTTCGGTCATAGCTTCAGCCCGTTAGTCGAAATGAAAAACGTACCTAACCTACCTCACGGAGAAGCAGTAATACTTGATTGTTTATTGAGTAGTTGTATAAGCAATCTTAGAGGCTATCTTACCAATGAACAATTACAAAGAGTGTTTAAGTTAATTAAAAACTACGGCTTACCTACAAGTCATAACGACTTTAATAATATAGATTTATTATGGGCTAGTTTAAAAGATGTTAGTAATCATCGTAACGGTAACCAGTACGTACCTATACCGGTTAGTATAGGAGAATGTATGATAATTAATGACATTTCATATATAGAAATACAAAGAGCAAGCGAAAAGATGAAAGGATTAAACAAATGAAATTGATAGCTCACAGAGGGTTGTTTAATGGACCAGATCAAGAATTAGAAAACAAGCCAGAACAAATTGAGCTAGCTATTAAAAACGGGTTCGATATAGAGGTTGATGTATGGTATGTTAACAATATATTATATCTAGGACACGATATGCCCACATATGAAATCAATCTCAGTTTTCTGCAACGGGAAGTAGTATGGGCTCATGCAAAAAATTTACCTGCATTGCATTACATGTTGGAAAACAACGTGCATTGTTTTTGGCATGAAGTAGATCAAAGAACTTTAACTAGCAAAGGCTATATATGGACTTACCCAGAAGAAGAAACAACTAATAAATCAGTATTAGTGGTGCAAGATCATATTAAACCTATAAACGATAACATATACGGAGTATGTAGTGATTATGTCTCAGACTGGAAATAAAGTACCTAATGTAAAAGTAGCATTATGTTTTAGCGGTCAACCACGTACATGGCGTAGTTGCAAAGATACTTGGGAGAATATAGGCTTGTATCATAAAAATATAGATGTGTTTTGTCATATCTGGGATCATAATACAGTACCTAACGATACTACTAATATTAAAGTAAACACACCTGTAAATGCTGAAGAAATACAAGAGTTACTAGACTTTTTAAAGCCTAAAGCGCATATAATAGATTCAGAAAAACAATTTACTCCTTACGATCCTAACCAAGCTATTACCCACCCTCCATATTTAAGTCAGTATTATGGAGTGTTAAAAGCTGCTAGACTAAAAAAACAATATGAAATAGTAAATGATTTTAAATACGATATAGTGGTACGAGTAAGATTTGATAGTTATTTTCCTGAAGTAATAGTACATGACTACAATCAAATAAAAAAGGACACCTTACATGGTTTTATGTTCAATTGGGATGTTGGTATGGCACGTGGGCGTGTATCAGATATTTTTTGGTTTGCTAGGTCTGAAATATACGATATGGTTGCAGATTATTATTTAAATGTTAGTAAAATAGACAAAAAATGGTTTCAACAACCCTCAACAATTGATTTTAACTATTACCCTGAGACTGTATTTTTTCATTATATCAAAAAATATAATTTAAATATAAATCCTCATAACTGGAATGTAAAGCTATATAGAGAAAGTATAGAACAATCAATTGCAAAGAAAGAAGGTGGTTATGAAATCTGGTAAAACAGCTATATGCATAAGTGGTTTATTACGTACCGGTATACAGGCTCATAAATGTTTTGAGTCTCTTTTTAGTACATTAGGGGATTATGATGTATTCTATCATACTTGGGAGATAACAGACGAACAAAAAGAAACTGTTAACTCTTTATACAAACCTATTTCCAGTGTTATACAAGCTCCTATTTCCAGTAGTGGGTCCTTTGGAAACAGCTTGTATAGTATGATGATGGCAAATGAGCTTAAGAAAATACATGAAATAAATAACGGTTTCAGATACGATTTAGTGATAAAAACTAGATTTGACTTAGCCTATTCATCTAGATGTAGATTTCCTGTTATGCCAATAGTGCCTAGGACACTGTATAGTACAGTAGAAGTGAGCGGCTTTAATCATCCAGATTTTGAAAGCCATGGTATCAATGATATCATATTTTGGGGTGATAGTGAAACTATGGATATTGCTACCAATGCCAGTATGTATTATAGATATGAAGCATTACCTGCATTTAATACAAAAGCAAATACAGATCCTGAATACTTTTATAACAGTGTGGGAATATTAATTTATAATAAAACAATAAAATATAATATTGCTCATAATCGAGCCTATAGAGGCTTTCACGAAATACCATGGAGAGATGATGTAGGACATTTAGACCCTTTTAATGAAATTGAACTTAAACAAATACAAGAAAGATATAGTAGACTATGAAAAGACTAATTGTAATTGGTGATAGCTGGACATATGGTAGTGAAATCAGGCATCCTGATTTACCCGAAACAGTAAAGGATTGGGATCCACCTAATGATGAATATCGATTACCGAGAATATGGCCTACTAAGCTTGGTAAAATGTTCGGTACAGAAGACGTAATTAATCTTAGTTATCCTGCTGCGAGTAATGACCGTACTATGCGTCATATTTTAGGTTGGCTAACACAAGAATATATTGTACCCGGTAAAGATACGTCTGAATTGTTAGTAATAGTAGGTTTAACTAGTCCTGAACGTAAAGACTTTTATTACAGAGATAAACCTAATAACCCTGGTAAACATTGGTGGTTTACTTTATGGCCAATGTGGACTCACAAGTATCCAGAAAAAGAGCTCGAAGAGTTTGGTACCTTGTATAGCACTTATTTGTGGAACTCAGAAGAGTATATACATAGATATTTAAATCAAGTTTACTATATGCAGCTTTTCTTTGAAAGACATAATATAAAATACCTTTTCTTCCAAGCTTTCTATCAGTATAAAGACATGCAAATCAGGCACTGGCCAGATAATCCTTATAATAGAGATTATCAAGGACAGCCAGACGGTATGTTGTGGGACTTAATTAACCCTGTAAGGTTTATGCATAAAAACGAAGACATGCATAGTTTTCATAACTATATAGTTAATAAAGATAAGTCACCAGATCACAAAGAAAGCCTACTTGTAATGCACCCTACAGAACTAGCGCATACCTGGTGGGCTGAACACGTTTATGATTATTGTTTAAAGAATAATATATGCTAACACATATTGCTACATGCGGAGATAGTTTCGGTTGTGGTATGGGATTACCAGATGCTACAACCTTTGAAGATTCTTTTGCGGGAGTCATAGCTAAACACTTTAACTTACCACAGGAAGTTTATGCTAGGTCTGGTTGCTGTAACTTTACAATTTACCTACAAGTAAAGAAAATTATAGAAAGAGTAAATGCTGACCCTAACTATAAACCTTTTGTATTAATTACTACAACATTCCATGAACGACTTATATTTCCATTAGATGAAGGATGGAAGTATAAAGAACCAGACTTAGCTGATGTAGAGTATTTAAGCTATACTCCATATCACGAGCACATAGTGCCTAGAAGAACGTTACCGTTCACGCTTAATCCTGAATCTAGATTAATAACTGAAACTATAAGCAATATTAGTCACTTCATGGCAGGTAATGCGCATGGTTTAGGTATGTTATTCAAGAAAGTAAATGAAGATAAATTTAAAGCTATTAACTCCTATTTTACAGAGTTGTTTGACACAGCTGTAAAAAAAGCGTACGATGAAGCTTTATTTGTAGTCATGAGCGGTTTGTTAACTCAACACAATATACCTCATTTAATTGGTGGATGGGTTATGCCGAAGTTAATACCTGAAAAGAACAGAATAGAAAATGATTGGGGGTATTACACTAAGCGTTGGCCAGACCCAAGAGGTAGTGGACATTGCGATGAAACAGGTAACCGATTGGTAGGAGAGGAATGGATTAAGCATATTGAAAAATATAAGCTTATATGAAAAAAGCTAAGCTAGAAGACTTTACACGAGGTTGGTTTGTAGGTAACTTTGAACCAAGTCTACTTAAGACAGACTTTGAAGTGGGTATAGCTAAGCATGTGGCTGGAGAGTATCATCAAGATCATTTTCATAAAAAGTCCATAGAAATTAATGTAGTAGTTGAAGGTAAAATGACTATTAACGGAGAAGAGTTCGGTCCAGGGGATGTTTTTGTACTCTATCCTTACGAGGTAAGTCAGGCAGTATTCTTGACAGATGTCACTGTAGTTATAGTACGGGATAAAAGCGATCCTAGCGATAAGTACAGTTTTGATATTAAACAAAATGCTTGACTTGTATTATCAATCCGTTCCAGATAAACACTTCACTGTAACTTATTACATTGAAAGTAGTACTACGTTAGCTGAAGCTTGTGAAGGTATAGCTATCGGTCAAAGTATCGGTAATCCTACTACCCGTATACCTAAATGGGAAACACCAGAACTAGTAGGGAAGTACTGCGCAAAGATAATCGGTGATAAAGACGAGCTCAACAAAGTAAAGTCAGGTACTGTGGTAATGGCATTTCCTGCAGATAATATAAACTGGTGGGAAGATGGTATTAGTCATTTATTATGTGTACTATTAGGCGGGCAAACCGATATTGATATTATTACTAAATGTCACGTTAAAGATATCGATGATAAAGGTCTTATACCTAAATTTAGACCTAAATTCGGATTAAGCGGTATAAGAAACATTACTAATAGGTATAATAAACCTCTATTAGGTTGTATTATTAAGCCTAAGATAGGCTTAAATGCAAAAGACTACGCTGGTATAGTTAAAGAAATGGTTGAGGGTGGAGCTGATATTATTAAAGAAGATGAGATATTAGCTAGTCCTTTGTTTTGTAGTTTAGAGGACCGCCTCGAAACTGTCAAAGAAGTTTTAAAAGGCTGGAACGGAGTGTATTTAACCACTATAAACGGAGATGCCGATACTGTATTAGAAAAAGCTCGTACAGTTAGTAATTACGGAATTAACGGTGTACATGTTAACGTATGGAGTGGGTTAGGTACATATAGAGCTGTACGCAAATTAGATCTACCTATTGCATTACATTTTCAAAAGAGCGGAGATAAAGTGTTTACCAATAAAAGCAATGCTTATTGCTTCTACTGGAGTGTAATATGTAAAATAGCTGCCTGGAGTGGTATAGATACTATTCATACAGGCATGTGGGGTGGTTATTTAAGCGATGATCCAATTGAATTAAAAACTAACATGGACATGCTTACCTCTCACAATGTTGTACCAGCTCTTAGTTGTGGTATGAACGCTAAACGTATACCGATTATAACTGAAAAGTTCGGTACAGATTACCTTGCTAATGTTGGAAGTGCATGCCATAGCCATCCAGACGGGGTTTATACTGCTGTAAAAGAGTTAAGAAAAGCAGTAGATAGTAGTTGCCTTAATTGATGTTATTGCCGATAATGTTCGTATGTTAAAGTACATACTAGCATTATTAATTGCTTGTGTAGTAAAAGCACAAACGTTGCCTGTTTTCTATACAACAGTACAAGCTAATCGTATACCTTCATTAGGTAATATTGAATTTATAGATATAAACGGTCCTTGTATGGTTGCTATGAAGATACCACCTAGTAATAATATAGGTGCGTTTTCTAGAATGACATTATACAAGTACGACAACAATACGTTTAATGATATAACATATGTCACTAATGACATAGAAATGATAAATCCTAGTGCCTGGTATGTAGGCGATATGACCGGAGATGGCCTACAAGATATGATTGTAGTAGGAGAAGGTATAGACAAATATCCTTCTCCAGGCGAGTTAGTTAAAATACTTGTACAAACACCAGACGGTCATTTATATGATGAAACCTTAGATCGTTTACCACAAAATTTGCTAACTGCACATGGCATGGCAGTTGCAGATATTAGCAGGAAAGGCAGTCTAGACATACTTGCTTGTTGTTTAAGTACAGGTCCTGATCGTGGTACTCGGTTTTATATAAATGACGGTAACGGTTACTTTAGTGATTCTGTTGATAGGTTACCTGTAGATATAATTAATACCCAGATACCGAGCGCTGCATTTGTAGATGTTAATGGAGATGGCTATCCTGATTTAGTTTTAGGATCAATGCCTTATGGTCAGAATCAAATCTTAATTAATGACGGTACTGGTCATTTTTACAGAGATAGTAAATACACTTTACCTCCAAAATTGTTAGGTAATTCCGTTGTGGTTAAAATAGTAGCAGCAGACTTAAACGGAGATGGTAGAACAGACTTGTTACTTTCTTGTACATCAGGTACAAGTACCAATCCTGGAGGTCAAACTATTATGGGTTATCAACAAGCTGCGTTACAGGTACTAATACAACAACCAGATGGCACGTTTATAGATAAAACTGCTGACTCAGGTATAGCTTTTGATTCAGTTAATGATTTATGGGTGACTAGAATACAAGTTACAGATTTAAATAATGATGGTATACCAGATATATTATTAAACGTTGCCGGTCCTAATGATTGGCCAGGACATGCTAAAGTGTTATTGGGTACAGGTAATGGTAGGTATGTTGATGAAAGCTGTCTATTAAGTTTAACTGGTTATGTTTACGAAGCTGTAGACTTAAATGAAGACGGGTGTATGGATATGGTCATGGCAAATAGTTTAGTAACTTACACACAGATACAGACACCTACTTTAAATAGAAATAGATTAAAAATGCAGCCAATACACATGCACCCACTTATACAAGAAAACATTACAATAACATCTAATAAAAACTTGAACAAATCTTTTAATAATATAAAATAAAAAGATATGAAAAGACAGTTTGATACAGGCGCGCAAAGAGATACAGGTGAAGGTAAACCTCGCATGTCCTTAGTACCTCATGAAGAGTTAATGAGAGTGGCAAATCGTTATGTGGAAGGAGGCTCTAAATACGGTTTTAATAATTGGAAAAAGGGTATGAACACTTCTGTGTACTACGATAGTGCTCAAAGACATTTAGTAAAATACTGGCAAGGTGAGCAAGATGAAGATCATGCTGCAGCTGTAGTGTGGAACATATTGTGTATGATGTGGACTGAAAAGCATAAACCTGAATTGGATGACCGTAAAGATTATAAATAAAAAGCTTCTTAATATATCCTAAATTATATTATATTTTTTATACAAATATAATCAGCTTTGCATAAATATACTATATGGCGCTACCAGAATCCAGTACAGTAATAACATTATCAGCACCTGCTACAGCTACTAAAGATGTAGCTTTTGATATTTCTTATACAATTACTAATCCAGCACCTGGTGCAGCAAATGTACTAACAACAGTACCGTCTTCTGGTTGTATGACCGATCCAGATCCATGGACAACTACACTTACAAGTGTAACAGGTACAAAGACTTTAACGTTTTCAACTGCAGGTAGATGGATACTAATAATAAATTCTACACCAGGAGAACCTGCTGCAGTAAGACATAAAGCTATTGAGCAGTACGTTGACGTAACATAATTACCATTCGTTAAGTATTCTACTAGCGAGGTTTTTAAGTCCTATTTCTTGCTCTGCTACAACCATGTGATGGTTGTGATTATGTACCAGTATAGGGTACATTTGGTAAAGTATTTCGCTAAGTTCTTCAGAAGTTTTATTGTTTATAAATTGTATAACTTCTATAATTTTATCTAGTCGCTTATTGTCATCTATTATATCATCGTAAGATTCATCTATAAAATTATTAAATGTTTTAAAACCTATTTGTTTTAAATATTTAAGACTATTAGTAGCACCAGCTAAAACAAAAGGTTGCATACATAGTATTGGTTTAAATATCTTTTCAGAGAAAAACATACTAGGTGGTTTATTATAAAATATAGTTTCATTAACTATATTAAAGTAGGAGTCTTTATGTGGTTGTATGTGAATGTCTGTAGGGTTAACTTTAAATACATCTTCATAATCATACACAAGAGGGGCATTCTTTTTAAGCAAATCTAAATTTTTATAACTATAAACATTCGCATAATAGTCCCAACCATAACCCGCTTTTAATATTCTTTCGCTCATCTGAAATGTAACTATATTATTTTTTACCAAGTTAAGTTCGATCATACGATTAACCATATACGCTCTAGCTGGCCTAGGCATTCGATTAAAGCACATAAACTTACTAGGCCTGATATGTTTGTTTATGATTGACTCTTTAAGTTCATTTATATACTGTTTTATTATTATATTGTTATTAGTATTAACCCAAGGATTATGATATATTCCTTTTATATTCTCCCTACTTAAAGCTTCTTCTACAAGCATATTACTATCACTATAAACAGTATTATTATTGTATTTTAATTTTTGCTGTCTTAAAAATGTAATCTGTTCGTTTTGAAAAATACTAGATCCCTCAAAAGGAACTATGAAGAGTATTTTAGCTTTACCAGCTATTACATCTTTCTCTACTTGTTCGGGTATGCAAAGCGGTTTGTTTAAATAATGAGACCAGTATCTTATTTGATCTACCACTTCAATAGGAAACACGTAACGTTCATTATCAGGTATTTCATTAACTGAAAGTATATTTAAATAGCCTTGAGTTTTACCTTTATAAACAATATCAAATAAATTAATCTTTTCACCGGGCCTGTTTCCTAAAACATTATGACGATTGCGTAAAGCTATAAAGCCTTCTACATCGTTAAGTTCTACACCATTTGGCCAACTCACAGCAACTCTTGTACTTGTGTCTAAATGCGTGTAAACTAAATTAAGTTTATCCATTGTTTGTACTTATTGCACTTTTAGAATAGTACAGTTAATATTGTTATGAACACTGATACGTACTGGTGGAAAGACACCCCTCCACAACCATTTAACTTCCCTATATGGGCTGTATTAGACGATCATAGTATCTATACTGTAGAACTATTAAGAGAGCCATCCGCTCTTGAATGGGTTAAAATAAAGGCTTGGACACCAGCTCGTATACCTGAACCACCATTAGAAAGATGGGAACAACTTGCTAATGAGTATTTTAGGCTTAAAATTGAATCAGATGAAAGCATTCGTAGTGCAAAGGATTGGTTTATGGAAGGTATTAAGTATGGTAAAGATCAGAACTTTATTACTAATCCACCACAAACACAAACAAAAAGAGTTTATATGACTCAAGATGAGTTCAAGGCAAAGTACGGAGAGTATGGTGAAAAGTATAAACCACAAACAGATCCTAACACTCCTTGGAACCCCAATTGGGATAATGTATGAAAATCGTACTCAATCTCTCCGATGAATCAATTAAAAAGATAGCCGAACAGCAACACTTTCCGGAAGATAAACTACGAGAAGTAGTTAAAGAATTCTTTAAAAAATTCCAAAAAGAGCTTGTGTTTGAGGAGTATTTGTTTTATGATATTCTTGATTATTATAGAATGATACAAAAGAATATCGATAAAGACGAAACAAACAAATGAGCCCAGAACTACAAGTACAACTATATAACAAGTATCCAAAGATATTTGCTGACAAAGATAAATCAATGAAAGAGACTGCTATGTGCTGGGGCATTGAGACGCCTGATGATTGGTACGACATTATTGATACGTTGTGTCAAGCTTTAACTAATACCTATACTACATATCTGGATATAGATAAAGAGGACGCTGAACGTTTAGATATAAAACCAGTTAGATATAGAGATGAAGATAGCTACATTTATAGCGTAGAGTGTCCGCAAGTAATAGCTGAACAAGTGAAAGAGAAGTACGGTACGTTACGCTTTTACTATCGTTTAGAGTATAGTGCAGACACAAAATACTTGTTAGAAACTAAAAAATATCCGCATTTGACAAACTTGAATACGGCTTTTCATTATTATGTTGACGGAGCGATACATTACGCTGAAGTATTAACGGAAAAGAAAAATGAACAAAAAACAGATAGCTACTACAACTGAAGAGTGGTTACAATTACCTCGCTCTGAAAGATTACCTCGTAAGTGGTACTGGCCTACTGGTTGGTATGAGGCACCTTTTGCTATGTTAATGAACGATTGGGACAATTGGGAGAAGCATATTAAGAAGGAGTATCCTATTCAGCATTGGTTAAGAGAGAGCTTTCAATATACATTTAGACGTTGCTATTGTACTGTTAAAGGATTGAAGCGCTATATTATCAACCCTCGTCGTAGAATGCGCAATGCAGTATTCTCTGCGCAGTATATGGACTTGGTAGAGCTTGTACCGCACTTTCATTTTCAAGCTATTATTGAGTTTGTAGAAGTAGAAAAGACATTTGAAACGACAGAATGGACCGGTGAAGGAGTAACCGAAAAAGGAAAGAAACTTAAAGAGCTCTACAACTACGTTAAGTACGAGCGCCCGTTCTTATTAGAGAAGCTTAATATGGCTTACGAACGAGTAGAGATGACTGATGTATCTGATCAGACTCGTTACAATAGAGTAGATGCAATAGATAAAGAAATTAAAGATAGGGATACAGAACTATGTATCTGGGTAATACAAAATAGAGATTTACTTTGGACCTAATTTTATGATATACTTACTTGGTGGAACAGGCTATGTCGGGCAAGAGTTTCAAGCTCAATTAAGTGCTCGTGGCATTGCTTATAAAAATATAAGCCGTTATAGCTTTGATTATAATGAGCCTGATAAGCTCTATAATGCTTTGTCTATAGACAAGCCAGAGTTCTTAATTAACTGCGCTGGTTACACAGGCAAGCCTAATGTAGATGCTTGTGAGCTTGATAAGGCTAATTGCTTGCGAGGTAATGCAGTACTACCTGGTATTATAGCTGAAGCGTGTAAGAAGTTAAACATACCTTGGGGTCATGTATCATCTGGTTGTATCTATACTAGCAGTGGGCATGTATGGCGCTCTAACGGATGGACTGAAGAAGATAAGCCTAATTTTACATTTAGAAGTAAAGGTGGTTGTTCATGGTACAGCGGTACAAAAGGCTTAGGTGAAGAAGTATTAGCTGATTATGATAATGTCTATATCTGGCGCTTACGTATTCCTTTTAATAATATAAACAACCCAAGGAACTACCTCTCTAAGTTAATGAACTATAACACTCTATTAGATGCTACTAATAGCTTATCAGAGTTAAATGAGTTTGTTAGTGCTTGTCTAGATAGTTATCTTAGTAAAATACCTTACGGTATTTATAATGTTACTAACCCAGGCAAGGTAACTACAAAAGAGGTAATAGATCTGATCAACAAGTATAAGATTGTCGATAAAGAATTTAAGTTCTTTAAAGATGAAAGTGAATTCATGAAAGTGGCTGCTAAAACACCTCGTAGTAATTGCGTGCTTGATAGTAGTAAGATACTCAGCGCTGGTATTAAGCTAACAGAAGTACATGAAGCTTTAGATAGAGCGTTAAGCAATTGGGTGAGGTAAAGTATGGCTTATACACCACCTAAACTATCACCTAGTAGTTGGCCTGATTCATATCAAACTATTTTTAAGCGAGAGCTTTTTTATGTGTTTCAGGAAACAATACTTAATTATGAAGATACTGTGTATGGTTCGTTTACCGGTACAGACAATATGGATAAGCTTAATGAATCCTTAAAGAAGATGCCTGATGATTGGGTTTATCGTAATTTAAAAGTAAAAATAAAACGTAATAAATATGGTTACAGAGCAGAAGAGTTTGAAAATGTAGACTGGACGCGTTCAATAGTATTGTTTGGTTGTTCTAATACGTATGGGGTAGGGTTAAGTGATGAGCATACTATAGGTGAGCAGATAACTCAAATGACAGGCATACCCACTGTTAATCTAGCTACGCCCGGTTCATCTCCTCTTTTCAATGTACATAACGCTATGATGCTAAGAGAGTCTTATCCTGCACCATTAGCAGTGGTCTATGTGTGGCCGGAGAACGCTAGAACAATATTCCAACACAAGGGTAAGCATCGTATACATAGTGGTCCGTGGATGACTAAAGAAATTAAAACTGAAGATCATATACCGCACGCTGAGTGTTATCTTTCTTGGTTAAAAATAGAAGAAGCACCTCGTTTACAGGGGTCCTTGTTACAATTACAGGCTCGTCAATTATGGTATGGTACTAGTACAAAAGTAATTGAATGTAGCTTTATGCCGCAGTTACCAGGAGTACATACTGTGGGTATAGATAAGGATTGGGAAGAAAAAGCTAGTAAAGGTATAATTGTAAAAGGGTTTATTGATAGAGCCCGGGACCTTACACATCCTGGTATAGAGTCAGCTAAGAACGCGGCTGAAGTAATTGTAAGTAATTTAAAATTATGAGACGCTGGGAAATAATAAACAAACTTATACAGAAACATAACTACAAGAGTTATCTTGAAATAGGCACCCAGCACGGTGAATGTTTTAAACAAGTTAACTGTGAACATAAAGTATGTGTAGATATATGTAAAGTGTTCGATCAATTAACGTATGAAATGTCTAGTGATGATTACTTTAAGAAGTTTAATGATAAGTTTGATATCATATTTGTAGATGGTTTACATACGGAAGAGCAAACTATTAAAGATATTGCTAGTAGCTTAGTAGCACTTAATGAAGGCGGTACTATAGTAGCGCATGATTGTTTACCGGATACTGTTGAAGCAACAGCATCGCACTTCTGCGGTACTTCTTATATGGCTCCTATTTGGTATAGAACAAGTATAGCTAATGTAACAGTACAAGTAGTGGATACAGATACAGGTTGTGCTATTATTAGAAGAGGTGAAAATAAACTTTACACTAAAGCTCTATACGATGAAGCTAAGACGTTTGAGTACTACAACGCCAATAAGAAAGAATTGTTAAATGTTTTAACAGTAGATGAATTTATTAGCTTGAACTCTTAGTAACTTCATACATAATAAGCTGTATGAAACAAAAAGTACTTGAAGTAACTAAAGAAGCTTTTAATAACCTTTACGGTAATGCCTATCTTAAAGGCAAATATGGTGATGAATGGGTAGATATAATGATTAACGATTTAAAGAAATCAGGTACAATAGTAAAGTTTGTAGAGCAGAAACAAGTAGAAGCTAAAAAAGAATTAAAACTAATAAATAATATTAAGTTATGAAAAAACTTAAAGTTAGTTGGCTTGTTGAGGTACAAACAGACAAAGCAACTGACGATCTATATATAGAGTTTCCTTATGAAATGCTTGAACGTCTTAATGTTAAGCAAGGCGATAGAATGATTTGGGAAGAACAAAAGGACGGTTCATTTAAATTGATTAAATTACAATGAAAGATTACTTACAGTACTTAATTGATGAAGGATTTGTAGATGTCAGGACTTGGCTTAATGATGATGAATTAATGGAAGGCCGTATATCTGCTGTAAAAGGTTATGAACCAATATACCTCGAAGCAGATGAAGAAGATTATAAAGGTACCTTACTATTATGGCAAGGTAATGGTAAGTGCTATACCTATAAGACTACAAGAGAGTTCTTTAAGAAGTATGGTAAGTTGTGTAAGAATGAGAGTCAAGCACTTCTACAATCCACTAAGTGGATAAGAGAGATGAAAGAGATGTATCAAATTTATAAGTAATAGTATGTTTGATAAGTTTGATACTGCTGTCAATTTAATATTAGAAGGCTTAAAAGACCCTAAAGACAATCCATGCTGGAAGGGTTATCACCCAGTAGGTACTAAACAAAAGAACGGTAAGACTGTTCCTAATTGTGTACCTAAAGAGGGTCATGCACCTACTTGGCAGAAGAAGGCTGGTAAGTCACCTTCTGGTGGTTTAAATAGAAAAGGTATCGCAAGCTATCGCCACAGTCATCCTGGTTCACATTTATCAATGGCTGTTACTACTAAGCCGAGCAAGCTTAAATCAGGCAGCAAAGCAGCTAAACGTCGTAAGAGCTTTTGTGCTAGAATGTCTGGTGTAAAGGGTCCAATGAAAAAACCGAACGGTAAACCAACCCGCAAGGCACTAGCATTGCGTAAGTGGAATTGCCACGAATAAGCGTAATTGTGTACTCGCACAGTAACAAGCCTAATAAACCGACTAAACTGCTACATATCAACAAGCTCAACGCTATTGATAGTGTAGAGAGTATGGTAAGGACGGGTGAGTCTAATGTCGGATTTATGATAGAGGTAGTGCTATCTAATTGGCAAATGAGTTATGAGGATGCCAAGCAAATAGTACTAGAAGGTATACTAGCAGCTAAGAACAATTAGCTTGACCTAATAGCATAAAGGTACCACCATACCCTTTATGGAAACTAATACCACTACTACCACTCCTTATTACTCAGATATCAAACGTTCATATGAATCAGAAATTGCTATCGCAATTGAGAATTTCGATTTCTTAACACGCACACTTAAGCGTACAGAACCATACCGCTATTACTATTCAGATTCAACTGATGATGCTATTAGTCAAACACAAATTAAATCTTTAATGAGATCACTTAAGCTATCCCTTAAGAGAATATTCGAACTAGAAGAGAGACTTAAGAACGAAGAAGGTAAATACGACAATCAAGAAGTAAAACATCACCTCTCACTTGATCCAGAGCTACAAAATTATAGAGTACATCATCAACGCTTGTATGACTTAAAACAAAGACTTGAACAAACTCAATAAGAGCCTATTATACTATTATGACATTATTAGAAGCATTTAAACATATCCAATACTTTGCCGAAAACTATACAAAAGGTAATGTCGTTAAAGCTGTAGAGGCTTTAGAAGCCTCGTACGAACATATAACAGATGAAAGTAGAGAGGCGGTAGCTCAATATAAAGAGTGGCGTCAAAGAATGGATGTCTGGATGGAGTATGTGAAATAATTTTAAACTATGAAAAAAAAATATATTGTAACAGTAGAAGAAAAGAAATCGTCCAGTATAGGCGGATTTGTATTAGCGGTAATCGTTTTAGGGGCTGCAACGCTCTACTATCTTTTACCAGCTTTAGGTATACTTAAGTACACTCCGTTTAAACCTTAAAGTATGAAACTTATAGCTCTTTATAAAGCCATCACCTATCGATTGCTCGGTAGCATATCCACATTCACGATAAGTTGGTTCATGACAAAGAGCTTTAAGATATCGCTAGGCATATCCGTTCTAGAGTTCTTAGGTAAGATAGCGTTGTATTACGTACACGAACGTGTTTGGAACAAGATAATACCTAATATAAAACACTAATTAAATCCGTATTACCTTTATTATATCCAAGTATTAAATAGAGGTAAATAAGAGTTGCACAGGCGAGAGTACTAGACATACTAATAATACTAATGAATACCCGGGAACAGCAAAAAAAAGATCTTATCTGGATGTTGTGTTTTAATAATTACAGAACCGACGATAACAAAAAGTTTGTAAAGACGGTAGGTAAGCACATAGCCCGTTCATTAGAGTTCTTAGACGAAGATAACATAACCATTAAGTATGTTAATACTGAAAGCGGTTTTAAAGAGAAAAAAGAAGTAAAACTTGAGGATGCCTTTAACTGGATATCATGAAAAAGAACAAATTCGTTAACCAAGCAATCAAAATATTTCTATTAGGTATCGTATTAGGGTTCCTATTAGGGTGGATGTTTTTATAAATATATCTATGCACAATCAATATAAGATCTTAGCCGAGAAGTACGAACAAGAGGTAAAAGAAGAAGGTCGTCAACCAGGTACCCCCAAGGTAACTCCTTATACCCGTTCAGATGGTACCACGGCTTATAAGTCCTTGACGAAGTGGGGTAAGAGACAGGACTGGAGCAATAGTGCTGCAGCGCATAAGGCAGCTGGTATACCGGAGCCTAAATCAGAACCTAATCAAGAGGTAAAAGAAACAAGTCCTAGAGATGTAGAGTTCATGAACGACAACGACTTTGAATATAATGGTACGCCTTATGAGGTGCAGGCCAAGTTTGTATGGAATGGGGACCGTGCAGTAGATACAGAATGGTTACAGGTAATGGACATTAATGGTAATGTAGCTACAGATCCTAAACTGTTACAAGCAGCTAAGGCCTTTGCTCTTGATATGGTTAGTGCAGACCCAGATCGGTACACTCAGTACCACCAGAACGAGGACACAGACCCTTATGGTACAAGAGATGCACCACCTCCAACTATCCCACCAGAACAGAAACAGTCCATTAACCGCTTGTTTGATATGGGTTACGAGTTTAGTCAATGGATAAGGACCGGACACGATTGGATCAAAACCGGTCAAATACCACAAGACCAGCAAACAAAGACAGCAGTCATGGTAAGGAAGAAACGTTCGGCCTATTCAGTAGTAGAGGTTACTCCAGATGGTCTATGTAACGGTAAGCCGTTAGGTAGTACCAAGCAAGTAAGAGAGATAATGGAACCATGGGATGATAGATCTAATGATAGGGAGGATAGAGTAGCAGCAGGTATAAGAGCTAAACTGGATATGACTGATAGAAGTCATGATAGTATTTTAGAAGTAATAAATGCTTATTGGAAAGAACTAGAAGCAGAATGGAAACAATATCACCCCACTCAACCAATGCCAGAAGACGTAAAAGAGGAGTTATGGAACTCTGTGTTCAAGGGCATGGAACAAGCCAATGTAGACCCGACAGATGTATTCGGTTGATACTATATGGCTATACTAACTGATAAATGGCCAGGTAATGTATCCGGCAAGTACTATGTAGATCAGCAGTGCATTGATTGTGATCTATGTAGAGAAACGGCACCACTGAACTTTAAGAGAGATGATGATGGCGGGTACTCTATTGTATTTAAGCAACCTACTACAGAAAAAGAAATACAAGAATGTGAAGAAGCGCTACAAGGTTGTCCAGTAGATGCTATAGGTAGGGATGGGGCACCGAGTATAGATAAGTAATACTATATATGTATAATGTAGAATCAATTGATGTGTTCGGTTGATAGAGTATTAAGTGAAAGGGTAGGGTACTGGAAATAAGCTTGACTTAGTATAATAAGGTCCGTATATTATACACCTAATATGGATAAAACAATATACACTGGGTTATCAGAAAGAAGAAGAGAGGCATGGAAAAGGACTAAAAAGAATGGTAGAAATTTACCGTTCAATATTACTACCGAGTACTTATACGTCCTCTACGAACAACAACAGGGTAGGTGCGCTCTATCAGGATTATCTCTAGAATTTAAATCCGGTACGCCTTCGAAAAAGAACCCATATGGGTGTAGCATTGATCGTATTGATAGTGATGTGGGGTATGTAGAAGGTAATGTACGGTTACTGACTCATATAGTTAATAATGCTAAGAGTACGTATACAGATAGTTTACTAATAGAGGTAGCAAAGAAATTAGCTAATCATACACCCTATGAGTACCTTTAATTGTAAACAATATGTACTAGATAACTACGGTGAAGAGATAGTAGATATGTTCGTAGAGGAGTATGGGATAGGGGCTACAACATATCTATATAGCTTAACACAAGACGAAGTAGATGAGGTACTAGCCAAATACTAACTCCCTATGCAGGGATTTAATACTGAATACCATAAGTAATAAAATATATGAGAGACCGGACTACCAAGATATTAGAGGAAGCGTATAATAAGATACGTAAAATGGGTAAAGAGGATGCACAAGCCCAAGCCGCCGCAGCTAGAGATGACCGGTTAAATGCTATGAATGCCCGTGCAGATGCAGATAAGGCTAGAGCAGATGCACAGTATAACAAAGCCGCAGACCGTACCAATGACTTTATAAGAGATCCAACTAATATAGTAGGTATTGTGAAAGCTATGAACCCTTCCGGGCAAGTAGAAAATGAAGAAGAACAACCTTCCTATAAACCTGGTCAAGAAGAAGAACCCCATACCGGTAAACCTTATTGGAATCCATATGGTAGTAATAATACCGGTAGCACTGTACCCCCATCTAGTAATAAAACTACTAGCAGTGGCAATAATAACCAACCTAAACAATTGTACTATATAGCAGGTAATGGACAGAAGGTAGGCCCTCTATCAGTAGATCAGTTTAATAGTATCTTTACCCAACACCAGGCCAACCCCAATACCTATGTGTGGGGCACGGGCATGCCTAATTGGATGAAATATAAAGACTTCTCAGTTAATCGCTTTCTTAAAGAAGAATATAGTACATGACTCCCATTGCAGGGATTTGAACTTTCGTAGAAATATGAACCCCCAGTGGTCGGGTGTAAGTAAGTACTACTATATGGTAACCTTAGAAGACTATAAGAAACTACCACAGGAACATTACTGCGACTTTCGCGGTAGAAGATGGCAAGTAAAGGACATCATTAAGTACCTGGAAGAAGAACATAAGCGCACTGATGAACTGTTGCGCCGGGTGAGAGAAGACAAGAAGAAAACGGATATAAAATAAGTAAGCTGGTAAATAAATCCGTATAAGACTTAGTTAACCAGCCAATTTTTTTCGCGATTTTTTTGCGCGAGTTTCCAATAAGCGCTCCCCCTGTGGATATTTGAAACCCCGTTAA
>Ga0316221_1001479_pt1 | contig 24366 bp, 25 predicted proteins | sample TBH18007metaG_FD_206003 | JGI IMG/M metagenome (GOLD analysis project Ga0316221, IMG submission 206003) | Freshwater microbial communities from Trout Bog Lake, Wisconsin, USA - TBH18007 | ecosystem: Environmental > Aquatic > Freshwater > Lake > Hypolimnion/Profundal zone | place: USA: Wisconsin... | reverse complement strand
AAGTGGTAATAGTCCGGTTTCTTGCGGTTCAGGGCGGCTTGGTGAGACAAGTGGATGGGCGGCCAACCCCACCAAGGTGGAGGTCTCGGGTTCGAACAGTGTGGTAATTTTGACATGAAATTGCGATACCCTTGGGAGACCCACTCATCAATCATGGCGTTACAATACACCGCAAGAAAACAGGTGTGCCCTTTCCACATCTGGGTCGCAGGGTGGTTGATCCAGCCTTTGGAAGGGGGACCTTCGGTCCCGTCGGGAAGGAACTTCCCTCGCCCTGTCAAAGCCAGCCAAATCTGGTATGCCTCACAGCGCTGCTTCCCTAAACGACGGTAGTCTAGTGCTTTCGCGCACAGCACAACGTCAGCAAAGGGGACGAAGGTGATCATCGGTTCAGTCGAGTTTCCAATAAACTCCTCCTGGCACCGACACTACACGAATGTTTTCGCATAACACTGAGGGGCTATGTGTCCTGGCCGTCCGCACCGAAAGCACACGACTTTTTGAGGCGGAGCATCAACCTCTGTACGGGCAAAGCAGTCCTTGGCCCAGTGACCCGCCCGTCCACATCGCATACACCTGTCAGAGGCTCCACGCAGTTCCCGAGTGATTGCATCCACGTCTTCTTGATACAATTCTATTTCAGAATATGATCCCCCTCTCACATTTTCAATTCCAAATTTGCTCATATATTCCTTGGTCACAGCATCTTCTATGAATGGGGACTGGTTCTCTCGAACCTCGAGGACACTTATGGGTGGGTGGAGACGTGTCCATGCACACCCTTGACCATTGACGTGAGACTGAAGACGAGCCTGGACATTCTGAGACTTGCCGACATAGTACTTCCCATGTTTCAATTTAAGAACGTAAATATGTGTGTTCATTGACTTGCGTTATACGACTCGATAGCCTTTAAGAAACCTCGCCCGTCGGGCTTGTAATACTCGTGCTTCCAGATGCGCTGGACGGCTATGATCTTGTCCTCGTCACGCTCGAGGGACCCGTCAGCACGGAGGAACACGTCTTCTCCCACGGGGTTGGGGCGGCTCTTTTTAAGGATTTTACCTAGTTCATAGTCCTTTTCGCTTTCAAAAACAGCCTTGGGCATATCCAGTCCAAACGTAGATTGGGCGACCGTCGGTTGTTTGTCCTATATGCTCAACGACACCAGACTCTAAGTCGCGAACGAATTCAAGGTACGAAAGCTGGTTGCTTGGTCTATTGATACGTTCAAGACACAGGGTACACTTGCACATCTGTTCTAATTTTAGAACAAAATTGGGAAGGCTTAGGGAGGAGAGCACACGTTTTCTCCATGTACGAGTTTATCGTAGGCTTTGTTTTTGGGTTTGGATCAGCGTGGATTCGAAAGTCAAAAAAGCGTGATGCGGCGTGTCAGGTCGAGCCCCCTCCTCCGTCCAAACCTGTTGCGATTCCCACGCGAAAACTCGTAGGAATACCTGAACTCGCACATTTTTGGGACTAGTTTGGGTCCCACAAGGGCTTGGGGGTGGCCCCGGCGTACCGGCTGGCACCCCACGCCACACACAGTATAGCCAAAAGACCAAGGACGTCTACGAGACGTATTTGGTCTTTATCGGAACGCAAGACGAGATACAAGGACATGAGGAGTATCCCGACCACGGTGGCGATCATCTATTGTATTTCAGGTTTATTTTTCAAGCCTCCTTCTTTGTGAGGCGCTTGGCCGCGAGCGTGTCCGTGTAGAAGATCTTCGCCTCCTGAAAACAGGTTGTGAACCCATCACACTCAAAGGTCCACATGTTCTTGGTCGGATCTGGGCGGTTAAGACGGGGGTTGATGGGCAAAGGGACAAAGGTCGCAAACACAATCTTGAAAAGAGTCCAATACATTGGGTATTACACTCGCATATTCTCTAAGTCCATGGAGAGACTCTCAAAGTCGCGGATGAGCCGGCGGCGACACGCCGGGTGGTTTGGATCGGACGCACACCGCCGCCAGGACCGCTGAATTACCTCTATACGGTGCTGATTCTCCACGAGGACTTGCTCGATACGCGGGAGCCATGAGCGAACAAACATGACGAGAAAGTTCTCGAGGATCCGTTCGAGAAACCTGTCCGCCTCCGGGGGTCTTGGAACATCGAGGGCCATCATGATCGTATCCTTGAGTATGTCCCGACTTGCGCACAGAACAAGAATGACGTCCCCGATCCCATACCACCTACGAATGTGAAACATAAAAGCCTCCTCTATGGCTGTTCGGATCTCGTAGGTCGTGTCGGGGCACTGTCGTCCCATAGCTTGCCAAGACGCATGGTTCACTTCGTGAAAGCACGCGCGGCTCAAATTGATACCGAGATCATCAAGCAGCTCGTCCAGCTGTGCGCGCACTCCGACGTAGCGGGGCTGCTTGCGTGGCGCGTCCATTGTTGTTACGTGGTCTCTTTACACTAGGGCTCCGTTTGGGAGAGGCGGAACACGTTTTCTTGGCCAGGTTCCGAATGAGGTTCTGAGCACTATTTGTATTGAGCCCCGCCTTTTTAAGGTTTTCCTGTATCTTTTGGCGCATCTTGTTTGTTGGTTCGCCGTGATAAAAGCTACACGTACCGCGGGCCAAGAGGTTCTGTAGGTTGGCGGGTATCTGTGGAACAAGAATTTCAAACGTATATTCGGGCTTTGAGTTCCGCAAAGCATTCTTGACGAGACGTATGTAATTATTGGAACTCATGTACTTGCTCGTCTTGGTCACGAGGTTCCGTGTGTATGTCCCACTTTCCAGGTTGAAAAGGACCTCCGACCCTTTCTTGGACAACTCACCAGCGGCAACTATGATCCTATTTTTGTTCGAAATTGGGAGTTGAAAGTGTCTTGAACCCGATTCGAGTTTATTGAGTACTCTCACAAAGGATTTGTGGTACCTGTTTGTGACGGGATTGTACTCTATGAGGTACAGATACGCCCCATCGGGGAGGCTCGTGACACTGGTGTTCCGGTACGTTCGGTTCTGGGCCAGATTTGCACGCGTCTGCCCGTAATAGATCTTGGGCCAGTGACTCGGTATCCCCGACACGTGGTTTGGCTTGATGATCTTTTGGACGCGGTTTATGACGGATCCTCTATTGACGACGGGCCAGGGACGGTTTGGGACGCCGAAGAGACGCTTGACATTGATTGTTGGGTCCATTCCTATCATTACACGAGGTTTTTGGTCCGGGCCCATGGGCCCGTCACTCCTCCATCTCATCATACCGCGGCCCGTCCGTCTGGGACCCCCCCTCTTCCCCTCCATGCTCCCATAGCTCCTCCTCGTCCAACTCGTCCGAAATATGCATAGCCACCCGGGAGTACTCTGCAATCTTGGTATTGGCCCACGCGTTATACGCGGAATATACGGAGCTCGTCGGGTCAAAGGGGTTGTCCGTATGACGGATTTCGCGCTCAGCCTTTTCAAAGTTGTCGCGCTCCTCCACCAAGTCGTCCATCGTGTCTTGGTGGTTAGCCAGTCGCTTTTGCCAGGGGAGGTCATGGTACGCGCGGTGAGCGTCCTCGGCAATCTGGTCGGGCCAATTCAACGCCAACGCGAGTTGTTCGGCGGAAGCATTGCGCTCGATCCACCCGACCATCCACAGGTACATGGAAGGGGTCACGAGCCCGCGCTCGACCTTTTCGAAGAGTGAGTACGTGAGAGGGAACTCCTGGTCACCCATGGAGACGCACATAAGTCGGCGTTCGGGAGACCACGAGACCTTAGCCATTTTTTCGTCTTTGGTTTTGTGAGCGCGCAAGGCCTTTAGGCCGGGGAGGACACGGTTTTTCAAACAGACCCGCAGGGTCTGCGCCCGGGGGATCGAAAGCCGAGGGGACGCTTACGCGTCCGCCGCGCCCTCCTCCTCCTTCTTGGTCAGCATACCAAGAGTCAGCTTATACGCGTTTGCAGCAGCCGCCTTGTCTGGGACCTGGTCTGGCATAGTTTCCTTGATCGCATCGAAAAACGCCTTGTACAGAGGGGTGTCCTCAATTTCCGCCTTGAGCTCGGCGGTCGCGTCCTTCAGGTCAGCCTTGAGGCTGGACACACGGTCAATCGCCTTCTGGAGAGCCTTGGAGGGTGCCATTTGTTACTTGACAAGGCGCCCAAGTTTTTATCTGATGTTAGAGTAGAATGAGTAATATTAGTTCACTTGTGAAACGGCACGTCATCTTTGAACCTCGTGGCAAAAAGCAGGTGTCTATATCCATAGAAGGTCGAAAAATGAGTATTCAAAATATAGGACGTACGTCTCTGGCTCGTAAACATGTTGGGTTTGCAGCGGCAGTGAAAAGACAAGTAAACAGGTACAGGGCGAATCTTCCGTTAATATCAGACCCAAAGAAAGCAGCTAAAGCTATATTCAAGTCTGTTGTTAAAGATGGTGAAAATCCATCCGAGGAACAGTTTGACGAAAATGAAGAGGAAGATAACGCTCTTCTGAGTTTTTTGCCTCGAAAAATTCAATCAGAATTTAAAAGGCGGTGGAGAGATCTTGCGTCAAAGCAAGTGTATAACGGTGCGTTTCTCGAGTTTCAGGGTATGCGATTCGCAAACAGCTCAGCCAGAGTCTATGATGCTGAGAGAAATCCAACAGAAGATGGAAAGGCGGTGTTTAGGCACATCACTGATCCAGTGCCTGCTGGACTTGAACGCGTGTATCTCAAGTGTCGGTTCTCCCTTTCTGACGTGAATAATGATTCCGATCCTGTAAGCGGTCCCGGTTCACCCATGTGGAAAAACCTCGAAGGAAAGGGGGCCCGCCATGTAGAACCAGATGTTATAGTGCGTTCTAAAAATTTGATACGTATTTTTGAACTCAAAATGGGTCAGGGGAAAAAGGAATCGGGGACGCACCCAAAAGAGTGTCATCAGCTCATGCGATGCAAACGCCTCTTTGAAAATTGGGCGGCCGAAGAAGGTATAGATCTTCCTGAAATAAGACTTTACTTTGTTGGGTGGGCAGCGCCCACGAATGAAGCGGTCGTGTTTGACGCGAGTCCATATATGTCTAATAATTACCATGTTCACAAACTCAACTCTGAAGGAATGGCGAAAATTACAAAAATAAATGCAAAACTCGTCACAGCAATCGTTCATGAACTCGATAGGAAACGTATAATAGCTTACAACAGGCTCGTTGAGCAATTTGTAAAGCCATATGGAAAGTACTACGAAGAATATAGAAAGTCGGTGAATGAAAGTAAAGCATATATTGCGTCTGTAAAAAACAAGTATGGTGAAGCGATAAACGCGCCTATTCGTACTCTTCCTATTAAGGGGGCCGGACGGGGCGGTGCCGGCGGCGAAAACCAAAGAAAGAGGGCACGAAACGTTATGAAAAATAATTCCAATAACGAAGGAACAACAAACACGACACGAGTGAGACGGATTCAGTATAATCTTTCTAAATTTGGACTTGACCCCGGAGAAGTTCAGAGTACTATGCGAAGTGTTAAAGCGGCAATGGAAAGTCGCACAAAAAAGGCACGTACAGTTGTTCGAAACGACCCGGAAGTGAAGCGGTTAGAGGCTCAACTTGCAGAGGTCCGTAAACAAAACTCTCAGTCTAATAATAATGTCGGACTCGGGTTTTAAACGCCTCGTCCAGAGCGTGAAAAAGACTGTTATTGCTGATCTTAAGCACAAGATTCGGGAAGAAAAGCTAAGGTACGTCAAGATAAACAAACTCAAGGCACTCCCACGGATAAACACCGTCTATGTAAATGCCAACTATATAAACCCAGTGACTCTCTCAAAGGTTCCCACGGGTCTCACAGTTTACGAAGTGAAAGACCCACGGACCGGACGCGTGGATTATTACGACAAGGCGACATTCTGGAATCTGGTACGTCGCAAGTCAAAGACCGTCAAGAACAACTTTAACCTTTTGACGAAACGCAAGAATGTCGTGCTATCCAACCCAGTGACACGGTCGAACGTTCGAGCCAAGAATGTAAAGAGAGTCCAGGTCAAATATAGGTCGAGTCCCGCTTCAGCAGCCAAAAAGATTCAGAAGGCTGTTCGCAAACACATCAGCAAAAAACGGAAGCGCGAAACGGGACGCGCAGGTTCCCAACGCGTTTCCAAGTAAAGGACTAATTTGTATGTAAAATTAGGAATGGACCCCTACGAGGCTCTTGGAGTTTCGAAGGGTGCTTCGGACGAGGAGATTAAAAAAGCATATCGTAAGTTGGCCATCAAGCATCATCCTGATAAGGGTGGGAACCCAGAAGAGTTCAAAAAGGTTCAAGGTGCTTACGATATTCTTTCCGATGCTGAAAAGCGTCATAACTTTGATAGGTTCGGGTCAGCCGAAGGACCACAACAGGGTGGGTTCCCAGGCGGGTTCCCACCCGACTTGTTCGCCCAAATGTTTGGAGGTGGGGGCGGAGGAGGAGGGTTCGGGTTCCCGGGCCAAGGCCCTCGTGGACCTCCGAGACGATCCAATTTTGATCATGAATTGAGGATCTCTTTTGAAGAGTCGTATAGGGGAACAACACGGAACATGCGTATTACACTCGACAAGACCTGTTTCAATTGTAAGAAAAAGTGTCCCCAGTGCCATGGTCGTGGGGCGGTCCAACACCAGATGGGTCCTATGGTTATAAATCAACCGTGTGGTATGTGTCGCGGAGAGGGTGGGGTATCACAGGGGGCGTGTTCACAGTGTCAAGGTGGACGCAAAAAGGAAATTCTCAATTTAGAACTAAAAATACCACCGGGTGTAGAGGAGGGGAATGTGCTTACGGGTCACGGTCTTGGGGAACAGCCACGGAACCCCGGAGAGGAACCTGGAGATATCATATTCCATATCAAGGTGGATCAACACCCCGAGTTTATGCGTCAAGGTCCGGACCTCATATTTCAGACCAAAATTAGTTTTGAAGACTCGGTCAACGGGAAGAAAATTACGATCCCACACTTCGACGGGCCTATACACGTAGACACGGCGGATTGGGGTATTTTGGATCCTCGCGAGGACTATATCATACCATTCAAGGGGTTCAAGGACCAAGGGAGACTTCGGGTCCAGTTTAATGTGATTTATCCTCACGCCAAGACCAAGTTCACTCTGACGCGGACCGAGCCGCCAAAAGAATAATGGTCAAGATGGCAGACATGGAACTAACACTCGCTTGGTCAATGACAATATGAATCGCTTCGGACATATTCAATTGGGCGTGATGAAACACCACATCGTTCAGACCGCTTGGAAGAACGCCGAGGGTCGCACCTCTGACAATGTGTTTTTGTATACGAATACCTGTTCGCAAAGTCTTCTGCGTCAAGGGGTGACGCTGGACTCTGCGAACAGCAACGCGAACCTGTGTGCACGGCTTATTCATACCTACTATGGGCACGGGTTTAATTTTTATATAGAACACTCGCGAGTATGAAGGCGCTCAAAAGGGGGAAGTTGGACGTGAGTGTGTATGTGAAGGGCACGGTGAGTGTGATTAAAAGGGCCTCCCAAAGAGGTTCTGGCATATCTATACAAAGTCACTTGTCTTTAGGTGGCGTACGCCCGAAAAATCTGCGTTCCAATCTTGCCCCGGCCCTTGGGCGTCTCTTCGACCCGCCCGAGGATACGCGGAGAGCACTCCTCGGGCTCGAAGCCCATTTGTGTGACACGCCACCCAATTCCAAACAGAGTTCCAGGCATCTTGACGAGTTCCCACCCGATAGGCTTTTCGGGGAACCACTTGGACTGGATACTCCCATCTGAGCACATAACGTACGCCTCACCCTTCACGGGTCCCGTCTCCAAGCTGGAGCCGTACTCGTAGGTCGAGGGTGTACGCCCAAGTTTCGAAGAGGGCTCCTGGGGCGCCAACTCCAACTCAAAGAGGACGCCGGGTGTAATCAAGTCCATCATTTCACAGATGGTGCCCTTGAAGTCCTTGTCAAAGCTGTAATTGGCGTACGGGGAGTGCTCCATTTGCCTTTTGCTTCTCGAGCCGAGCCTCCTTAATACGGACGGCCTTCTTCGTGTAGATGGCGCGCTCACGGGCCTTGCGTGCTGACTCGCGCTTTTGTTCACGACGTGTAGGCTCCTTTTCCATATGGTTTCTGGGGTCCTTGAAAGGCGTCTTGGGTCGGACAGGACCCGAATTTCGGGTCCGCGGGGCGGGGTGCTCTGCACCCCTACCCGCGTTTTTTCAGTGCCCATGGTAACAACCATGGAGCTTGTCTTCCTCAAAAAACAAACAAAGGCACACAAATATCTCCACAGTTTGACAAAGGCCGAAATAGAAGAAGTGCTTTCGCGACACGTCCCCTGTCTCAAGTCCCTTCACATATTTACAACAAAATTAGCCCCTCCAGAGGTCCATGACGAGTACATGGAACTCAGGAGTCGGGTGGTTGCTCGGGCCCGGGAAGACCTTCAGAATGAATTTAAGAAGAAAATTAAAGTTCCGGAAGGTCACGAGCTTATTTTAAAACATTATCTGCTTACACTCTAAGATGGACGGAGGAGACTGTGTCTCGGAGCAGTGGCAGAGCCACCCGCTCCCGGAGTGCCCCGTGTGCCTCGAACCCCTCACGGGAACTGTTGTACAGATGGGGTGTTGTCACAACAAAGTCCATATTCAGTGTTACTTGCCCAAGTGCCCCTTGTGTCGCTCACCGCTTCCGCTCCCGAAAAGCACTGAACCAAACCAGATCATTGTTCCTGTTCCAGTTGTTCAACAACCAACACGAGTCCAAAGAGTCATGGTTGTGTTTCCGGCAGTAGGGACCGTGTTTGCTATAGGACTCATTTTTCTCCTTTTAAACGTCCCAAGAGGCTAAACATCGTATTCACGCGTCTCAAGCTCTTCTTCCTTTTCCCGTTCCTGTTGACGAGCCAGTGCATGCGACAGCTCGTCAACTCGATCCCACATGACTCGACACGCTGGCGTATCTTCCGAGTTGTGACAAACGTTATGGGCCTGCTGAATAGCCCGCTTCACGTCCTTGGACGTGAGCTTTCGGGGAGGGGGAACAGTCCCCTTTGGACTCAAACACGCAAAGACGAGAGGGACCATCTTTTACTTAGAGACGACACTTTTTTATATACTAAAAATGACACCCATGCGTATCGTCCTCAAGGCGAGTGACGTGGCGGCAATTTTGGGGCGAAATCAGTACAAGCCCCGCCAGGAGGTTCTCCAGGATCTGTGGAAAAAGTACGCACCCCAGACCTTCACGGGCAAGACCAAGAAGGACGTTGCAGAGGAGGCTCTGAGCGTCTCGTCCGAGGCACAGGCCGTTTTGGCCACCGCCGTGAATACCAAGGCAAAGGACTCTCTTGAAGTTCAAAAGATTTATAGTGAGGCTCTTCAAAAGATCAATTCCGATACAAAATTGAATGCATCCCAAAAGGCCGATGTGATTGATCACCTTCGGTCTCGGGTATACACGACTCACGGGACCCGATCAGAGGACAAGACGGCCGACAAGGTCACGACCCAAGAGAATGTCACATGGGTCAAGGATAATTCGTTTTACAATTATGATGTGTGTGAACTTGGAGACAGGAAGTTTGTGGTAACGGGTAAGATTGATCGTATCGAAGAGCGCCCGGACGGGTCCAAGGTTCTGGTCGAAATTAAGAACCGAACAAATCGTCTGTTTCGTCGGGTGGTCGAATACGAGATGATTCAGGTACAGATGTACCTGCATATGCTGGGTCTTGTACATGCAAAGCTCGTAGAGCAGTACAACACACAGGTTCTGAGTCACGAGATTACTCGTGATGAGGAGATGTGGTCGAATGTTATTCAGCCAGGTCTCAAGGAGTTTTGCGAGGAACTCAATCAGTGTCTGACGGGGTCAGACACGACGGGCCTAGGTGAGTAAACCTTGTGCCTCCTGGTCCACCTCTGAACCGACCTGCGTCTTTGTGAATATTTTGAGAGGAAACGTCTCAATACCCGTCGCCCATTTAAAGACTTCGCCAAACGCGAGTGTCCCTGCAACGACAGCCCACACTGGTTGGCCTTTGAGGTAGTTTTTATGAACCCAAAACCCCACCGCAAAGGCGAACAAAGTCGTCAAGAGACTTGCCGCGTTTATCATACTGTTAGTTGTTTAGAAAAATAGTTCCAGTTCTGAAGGTCCCAAGAGGGCGGGGCGGTCGTTCAAAGACCGACCTTTAGTCCTGATGAATAACCACCTTTCCCTTGAAGATGTCCTCAAGAGTCACCATGAACACCTCCTCGTCACCCTCGCCCTCACAGTTGGTCAGCTCCCAGCCCTCACCCTCTACAAACTCGGTCACGATGCACTCCACGAATCGGGTGCTCTTCTTGTTCTTCAGAGACAGAGACACCTTGCGGCCCACCAGGGACTCGAACCAGTCCTCGTACGTCTCCAGCTCATCCGCAATCTGATCGCGCTCCTTTGCCAACTCGAGAACAGCCTCAATCGCCTCCATTGCTTTGTACTAAAAATATGTCTGCCCTTTTTAAGTCAGGATGAGCAACTTTGACATCATAGCTCTTTCGATTGCTGAAATTTTCGGAGACTTTGGGTTCAAGGCGTTCGCCCGAGGTGGGGGCATCCCCGCCTTCGCTCAGGGAAGCATTGGATACATAGGTATTATTTACTTTCTGATTCGGTCTTTGAGGGTCGGGAACGTTCTTTATGTGAATGGAATGTGGGACGGAGTGTCTGCCGTGCTTGAGACGATTGCAGCCTACTTTATACTCGGCGAGAGACTCAACAGACCTATAGAATACGTGGGACTCATTGCGATTATAGCAGGAATATTCATGTTACACGCGCCCGCGGGGGCTATTCCATATAACTAGAACAAGTACACGGTCATCTCGAACCACTCGTCTTGAAGAGCTCGACACCTCTTGCCACCCCTTGTACCGTCCTTACGCAGCGGGTACCGCGTCGCAAACTCCCTGGGCGGCTCGTCGAGCCATATGCACTTGTCCATGTGTCTGTCCGAGTAGTAGACGCCGTAGTAGAACACATCCTCCATCTCGTCCGGGCTCGCATCGCGCGATTTCAAAAACCGGTACGTCCTTTCGAGGTCGATAAAGTCCTCAATAAGGTCCCTGAATATCCGCGAGCGCCACTGAGGCGGGAACTCGTCCGCAAAGTCCTGAGCATCCTCGAACGCCTCATCGAGTGCTTGCCCAAACACCTCGGCACACTTGTGCTCATAGGCCTCCTCGTCCCACTCCTCCTTGACCTTGTGAAAGCCCCGCCAATACATGGGCCGGCGACACATCGGACACGTACACCCCGCCGCGCCCTTTGAATACCACTGCTTAATACATCCTTTGCAGAAAACGTGCCCGCAGCACAGTTTCTGGAAGGGACCAGATTCGGAGAAGCACACTGAGCACTCCATGTCCTTTGGTCTCTTGTGATTGGTCAAGAGAAGTTTGGAAGGACCCATGGGTCCGTCAAGACACGTTTTTTATACAGCTAGTATGGAAAGGGACCCATTTCCCGTATTGTCTGCCGAATCATAACTTATATCCGATCCTGAAATTGCGTATGAGGTTCCACCGAGACCCGAGTTTCCTCCAGTGTAACCCCCGCCACCACCGCCACCACCGCCTGGCTGAGCGCCGCCACCACCGCCAAATCCTCCCGTGGTGTATCCAGTTCCTCCGGCCGAGCCATTTGTAAAAGATTTGCCACCTCCTGAATTTCCATATCCAGATGCACCGTTTCCATTTATTCCGCCACCAGCGCCGGCGGATGAATATCCGGTGAAAGTTCCTCCAGATCCACTTCCAGGAGAAGTTGTGCTTCCGGCATCTGTAGTTGCATATCCATACTGATTCTGACCCCCGCCGCCGCCCGCAACATAAAGGAAGCGAGAATTCGTCGTGTCGTATACGTATGTCCCGCCCCCGCCGCCCGCGTTTTGATTGAAGTCTGTTCCTTGGCCTCCTATGACGTATTGTATGCTTGTAGAAGAGGTCAGCGTAAAATAAGCTATAACCGTTCTTCCCTTTCCACCGTACAGGGGCGACCACATGCCGCCACCAGCCGCCCCCTTCACTATAAACTGATAGGTACCAGCGCTCAATGTTAAAGTACCAGCCGAACCCGTATAGCTTATAACTTGAGGTGTACCAAATGAAGTTCCAGAAAATGTTGTAGGTGAAAACAGAGGAGGGAAACCTGGAAGATTAGGAACATTGAAGAAACACGACTGATTTGTTCCCCCGAACGCAGATGCTACTGTCTGCGCGGCTGGATCTGAACAAGTTCCGAACTGTCCACACACGGCCGGCCTTCCAGCTTGTGCCAAATCGCACGGAAGACATGTGTAGGTTCCATCTGATTTTTTATAAGGAGTCTGTTGATTGTTGCAGTATTTCACACAAGGTCCTCCGTTCACGGATGTGTATCCCGGAGGGCAGGAAATACAGGTGCCATTGTATTTGTACGTGGACTCTGGACACAATATTGTACAAATACCCGTCACAACATCGGCAACCTGACCGGCCGGGCAAGGTGAACAAACGTTCTGGCTATTAACATACGTACCAACTGCGCACGCTGTACAAACACCTCCAGCTGTACTCGTTTGGTTTACAGGACACTTTGTACAGTCGCTGGCATTCGTAGAGCTATACCCCGCCGGGCACGGTGAGCATGAAGTTGCGCCCGCCACTCCCTTTGTACTCGTCCCCGCAGAACACCGGACGCACCCCATACCTCCATTATACGGGCTTGCAACGGAGTTGGCCATGCAATTTATACAAGAATTTGAAGGGGTATCAAACACCTGACCTGTGGGGCAAGATGTGCATCCATTCCCTGCCCCATTCTTCATGAGACCCACTGGACACGCTGTACAGAGGCCACCGGCCGGGGAATAAGACGACAATGAACACGCACTACATGTGCCTCCAGAAGATGATGAAAACCCAGCGGAGCATGACGTACACGCCCCTCCCTGACCCCCGGATGTTTGACCGGCCGGGCACGGGGTACATGCACTTCCCGCGCCATCGGACGTCTTACCAATAGGGCACGGACCAATAGTAGTTCCGTTCAAAGTAAAACCGACGGTGGGGTACGCACACGCCCCGCCGTTGCCATCAGACGTCTGACCACTTGGACAAGATGTGCACGTCAATCCGTTGTTTGAGTATGAACCTGCAGGACAAGGTGTGCATAGTCCGTTATTGTAGTATGTGTTTGTTCCAGGTGGACACGCGAGGGGACACAAAGGACCGGCCGCAAGTGAAGTAACTGTTGTCTGGGTAGTGACTGGGCAAGGGAGCAGAGTTGTCCCACCTGAACTCACCCAATACCCGTAGATGCTTGAGCCGCTTACGCTTCGGATGTACATGAAGCTTTGAACACCTGCCGTTAAAAACAGACGAATCGTGTACCCGGCAATAAAGTTTGGAAGTGAAGATACGAGAGTAGGTGCTACTGATATTATAGTGTCACCCGATACGGGAGCAGAGTTTGGTGGAGGTATAATGGTGGCGTTTACAGATTGAACACTCCCAGGAATAAATCCACTATAACTATTTGTAGCACAAATTGGATTTTGTGGGATGACCCAGTTCTTGGGGGCGCCGCAAGCACCTCCTGCGCCGTCCGAAGTTTGTCCCTGTGGACAGTTTTGACACGTGGAACCAACCAAAACCTGTCCTGGAAGACAGAAGTTGCACAGCCCTCCTGAACTAGAAGATGTCGTGCCCGGTGGACACGCTGTACACCCGCTGACGCCGTCTGATGTCTGACCGGCCGCACAGGGCGTACACGTTGTACCATTTAGATATTGTCCAACACCGCAGCCTTGGCATCCTAGACTTCCTACTAACGTTCCGGGTGGACATGTATGACATATATTGCCATTGCCCGTGTACGTTGGAACTTGCGTAACTCCACCGCCGGGTGTTGGATACGACTGATAACCCGTTATAGAAGTTGTTCCGGGGGAGCACGCTGTACATGGCCCCCCCTTTCCGTCACTCGTGAGACCTTGGGGACAAGCAGTACACACCCCTCCTGCGGGCGAGTATGTGCCAACGGCGCACGGCATACATGGTCCACCTTTGCCATCGCTTGTTTGCCCTGCAGGGCACGGTTTTTCAGTTGCCGAACCTGCGGGTGAATAGTAGCCCGCATCATCTGTAATACACTGCAACACGGCGGATCCAGGTGTGTATCCTTCATATGTTCCGGCTGGGCAAGGCGTGCACTCTCCGCCGTTTCCGTCCGTCATCTGCCCCGGAGGACACTGTGTACACTGAGCATCTCCGGGTTTTGAGGTAATGAATCCTGGAGCACATGAAACGCACGATCCTCCCACGTTTATGAAATTTTTTTTGCAGACGCACGTTCCCGGATTTCCAAGAGTCGTTGCAGATCCTGGAGTTCCTCCTGTACGGACCTGTCCAGACGGACAAGACGGTATTGGTGTGAACTGCGTGTCCGCAGTTCCCTGACATATGGCCGTCACGTACTGACCCGATGGTACGGTGTTTGTGCAAGGTGTGCACGTTCCCGGATTTCCAAGAGTCGTAGCAGATCCAGAACTCGATCCTGAAAGGAACTGTCCAGATGGACAAGAGGGCATGGGTGTGAACTGCGTGTCCGTAGTTCCTTGACATACGGTGGACACGTACTGTCCCGCAGGTACGGTGGTTGTACAGCTGGCGCACGTTCCAGCACTTCCGAGCGTCGTTGCAGACCCACTGGATTGGCCCACCAGCCTTTGACCCGGGCGGCAAGCTGTGAACGCTGTAAATTGTGTATCTGAAGTGTTAGTACATATGGCCGACACGTACTGTCCCAAGGGTACGGTGGTTGTACAGTTGGTGCACGTTCCCGGGCTTCCCACCTGGCCAGTGTGAGTTGGGAAAAGAATGGTAGGAAGACCGGACCCAATCTGTCCTGCACTAAATCCGGATAACCTCTGTCCAGATGGACACGTTGGTGCAGTTCCAAATGTATTATCGTTAATTGAATCACATACCTGAGTTATGTACCAGTTTGATGTTGTGGGTGGATTTGAACATGTGTTGTAGGTCCCCGCTACAGGGTCGAGGTAACTGTTCAGAGGACCCCAGGCGGAGCCATCAAACACTCCCTTATAGTACCCGTTTCCGTAATCAGAAACGCAATAAGTAGCATCCTTTGTACCTACGGAACCACCGCAAGTTCCATTATTACAGCACTGACCCGCTGGACATGAAAAACCAACGCCGTTCACAAGTCCACACGTTCCATCGGTCTTTCTTGGAAACCCGATCCAATTGATAGAATCTGGAACTGTACACTGTCCACCTGCGACCGAGACTGTTCCCGGTGGACAGGCTATACACGTACCTCCAGAACCTGACGCGTATCCAGACGGACAATTAGTACACGGCCCCCCTAGACCATCGCTTGTTTGACCGGCCGGACAGTTTTGACACGTTCCATTTACAAGCGCCATAGCTTGAGGACACACGCACAAGCCGCCAGAAACGGAACTTTTACCACCTGTACACGGAGTGCACGCCCCTCCTCCTGTACTCGATTGACCGGCAGGGCACGCCGTACACACCGAAGAACCAACACTTGAAGAGAACCCAGAGGCACAGGGAGTACACGTTGAACCTCCCGTCGAAAAAGTGCCCACTGGACACTGCGTGCACGTCCCATTCACGATTTCACTACCAGCAGAACACGATGAAGTGCATTGTGAAGCTCCAGATACTGACGTGTATCCAGATGCACATGGGGTGCACGTCTCGCCATTTGTCGAGTAAGTACCCGCTGGACAATTTTGACACGTTCCGGATGGTGTTATGTACTGACCGACCGGACAAGAAGCGCTGGAAACTGTACACGCTGTCGCGCCCACGGCGGTCGTCGTCCACCCGGGAGCACATGGCGTACAGGCCGCACCTGCAGTACTCGAGTATTTCCCGATGGCACAGGGAGTGCACGCGCCGCCTTGACCGTCGGTGTCTTGGCCGGCTGGACACGGGTTGCATGACGAAGACCCGGCAGGTGAGGTATAGCCAGCTCTGCACGCAGCGCATGGAGCACCCGCGGGACTTGAAAACGTTCCGGCCAAACACGCTATACATTGACCTCCGCTTCCGTTACTCCTTGTCCCCAATGGACACACGGCACACGTTCCGTCGGTCTGAAGTGAGTATCCGGCTAAACACGCGGAACACGTGGCTCCAGCTATAGATGTCTGTCCCGCTGGGCAGGCTGTACAATCTCCCCCTTGTCCATCACTTTGTTTTCCGGCCGGACAGGGTGTACACAAAGGGTCTCCGGCCTTGGAATAGTATCCTGCTGTACATGGAACACAACTCGCCGCCCCACTAGCAGACGTGTAATTTTTGGGGCACGTCGTGCAGGAACCACCCGCCGGGGAAGAATAGCCTGCGGGACACGCTGCACAATTACCTCCGGCGGTGGATGAGAACCCGGCAACACAGGTTCCACACGAGCTTCCTGCAGGCGAGTACTTTCCGGCGGGACACGGGGTGCACGCCCCTCCTTGTCCACTCGATGTTTTATCAATTGAACACGCGGAACATGCGCCATCACCGGGTGCAGATGAATACCCTACAGGGCACGGCTCACACGGTCCGCCCGCAACGGACGTGAACCCTTGAGGACAGTTTGTACAGGCCCCTCCGTTCCCGTCGCTTGTTTGACCCGCCGGGCAGTATACGCACAAACCATTCGTTCCTGGGTGCTGGCCCGCTGGACAGGCTGCACATGGGGCCGCTCCTCCCGCCGAAGTGGTTCCGGCTGGACAGGGTGAACACGTTCCGGGGGACGAGGCGGTTTGACCAATTGGACAGTATGAGCACCCTGGGGAACCAGTGGCCGCCGAGTACCCCGTAGGGCAAGCTAAGCAAGGTCCTCCCGCGTATGAAGCAGTACCAGCGGGACACGCTGTACACGGACCTCCGTTCCCGTCACTTGTTTGACCCGACGGACACGCTGTACAGTTCCCACCCGCCGTCGCGTAAAACCCCGCGGGACACGTTTGACACGCGCCCCCAGAAACAGACGACATACCCGCGGGACACGGTGCGCACGCATCGGCGTATCCGTGAGATGTTTGCCCCGGTGGACACGGCTGACAGCTCGAACCGGGAGAAGGCGAGTACGTTCCGGCTGGACACAAAACACACCTTCCACCTTCAACGGACGTGAACCCTGAAGGACATTGTAAACACCCGCTTCCTAGCAAAGAACTGTATCCCGCGGGACAATTTGAACACGTTTCTGTTGTGCCGTCACTGTGCGTCCCTTCTGGACAGTACCCACATATAGAGCTTCCGGGATAAGGTACCTGGTTTGCCTGACAGGCGGCGGGTGTAAAAGAACTTCTTTTTGTTCTAAAAATCATTACAAAAAGAAGTACTGCGATCAGCACCAGGATACTCACATCCCGGTGCATTCTTATATTTGCTCCGAAATTTATTTGGGAGGAGCCCTTCCAGCGAGGGCATAGAGCGGTTTATGAAAAAAGTCCATGATACGCATTCCGCGCCAACCTCCGAGGAGGTACGCCCATTTAAGAATGAAGTGGTGGGCCATCATTGGAGGCGCCCTCTTGGTTATGTATAATGTCGGGAACCCGGACCCAATAATGTCTTCGTATGTTGTTACACACGAGGCGAGGACAGAATCAACGACAATGGAACCTTCAACCGTCACGGGGCTAAACACGCCTTTTTCAACTATTTCACTTATGCGTGTAACTTTAGACGTCTTGGAATCGACCCATACACACTGTCCAACTTGGACTTCTTGAGCGGAAATGAGATGCGTGTCTTTCCATGTTCCTTGTGTAACGTGTATATAGTGCTGTTTTGAAAGACGTATGCTTTTACCCGACTCTGTTTCGAGTTCCAAAAATACGTCCTCTGCGTCTGGTTCACGTAAAATCCACGTAAACACTTCACTGAATATGGGTTCACCACGTCCATTGATAGCGAGAACTTTCATACCAGTCTCGAGTTGAAACATTTCGACGAATGACCCGTCATCGAGCATCACGAGCGAGTTTCCGGGGAAACACCCCCCTTGGCCAGGAGGAGACCAATTTTCTGGATTGAATTCCCCACCTGATTGTGCGAAGTATCCGCCGGATGTTCCCGTTAGACCATTCGTTACCGCCTGCTGCAATCCAGAATATGTATTATTATATACGAAGTTTAGCTCCGTCTCAACGGCCACTGAAATGCCTTGTGAAGTCGCCTGAACTGCAGTGAGTGCCGTCTGTTCTATAGCATTTGCGGCCTCAACTCCAGCATTTTCAAGTGTGTTAACTGCGGTCACACCCGCGTGGGCCGCATCATTCAAAACGTCCACGGCCGCTTTTTCTACGGCATTTGCCGCCGCAACTCCCGCATTTTGAACAGAGTTTCCAATTGTAGTACCCGCCCCCTGAAGAGAGTTTCCGATTTGAATACCAGTATGCACCACATCGTTTGATAAATTTATTCCCGTGTTGGCGAGAGTTGATGCGACCGTCACACCCGCGCCTACAAATGAATTTGTTAATGAATTCACTACAACATCGACTAAAACGTCACCAGTATTCACTGACGCATTGGGTGGAATAATTGTAATATTTTGTATATTCGGTGGAGGTGCGAGTGGCGTGAATTGAAGTGTCGGAGGATCGGAAATAGTTACAGAATGTAAAGGTGGCGGATACGCAACGGGGACGCCAGTGATTGTATATGGTCTGATACTTTGTAAAAAAGCGTCTCCTTCGGCGACGTAGTTGGGTGCATCTATCACTCCTTGATAGAAAGCAATAATTCCGGGATCTAGGGCATTCGCCGCCTGATTCAAAGCGTACGAGATGTCCGCGTCCAACCCCCCACCTATTAAAAACCGAGTTAAAGACGATGTAGCAATATCTTCAGCGACCATCTGTCCCGTATTTACGTAGCACGATTTGAGCGATGGTCCGGTTATATACGTAGCCACTGGCGGAGGGGGCGCCAAGGCTCCGAAATTTCCAGTTAAAACATCAACAAAGTCGTCCCCAAGTGATGACAATACTTGTGCAGCTTGCCAATGAGGAATTACAGACGTGGCGTTATACGCGCCAACATCTGTTGCGTAACTCTGAAGCCCTCCCATATCTTCAAGAGCAACGTCCCCTTGTTCAACACTCTTGATTCTACAGTATTCTATTGAGTTTGTGCACACACCGTGAACCCTATCGTATGTGTTTGTAGCCGTTTGTGTGACGCCAAGTCCCGTACTGTGCGTCGTGTCGCATTCTATATGAAGACTTGGATTGGCTTGGATACATGCTCCTCCCGAAGGAATCTGGCTACTGTCTATAATTGGAGTCCATGATCGACCGGGAATAGAAAACCAGTCTTTGTTTCTCCATTCGGTATAAATCAAATCTGAATTGTCTGGATCAAGAGCTGCAGGACACGGGTTTGCAATGAGTGGAACTGGTGGAGGACATATGAATGGAAAGCAGTAGTTTTTGCCGTCGACACCGCTTTGGGCGCAACAGTCGGCTCCGGGGGTCGAAGATGTGCTCAGTTTGCCCGTTCCTTTACACCCGCTAAACGAAGCGGGTGGGGAACACGGCGCGGGAACAACGGTGATTGGTGGTGGACACGAAGGTGGTAAACAAATGTTATTCGAGTCTGCTCCGTTTCCGGAACAGCAGTCCCACCCGGGCGAAGGGGACTTGCTGTAACTCCCCGATGGAATGCAAGCTTTGCATGTGTTGTCCGAGTTCACACCGTTTTGAGAACAACAGTCGTACCCAGGACTTGGTGAGTAACTCGGCGTATTATCAGGACTACACCCCGGTGCTTGTGCTGGGGGCGGACACGGAGCGGGCGTGCTCGTGGCGCAGACGAGACTGAGCGTGTTGGCGGTCACATCCCCTGCACGCCACGGAAAAGCACCGTGACAATCCGCCTGTGTAGCCCACGTACACGTATTTGAAGAGTACCCCGGTCCGGGTGCTATGCGAACGCCCCCGTTTGATTCGCAAATAAAGTTCGTTTCTTCCTGAACAAGATCTATAATAAATGACATGTTGTAATCTGCCGGAAGTATGTTGTTTCCCAAAGAAACAATAGCATTTTGAGCTTGAGCAACTAGATCGTCAAGATTTACACATGCAAAATTGCCATCTGGGAGTGTAAATGCACCGTTTTGAGGATCCGCGCACGGAGATGGCACCGGGCTCGAGCTTGGACTTGCAGTATTTTGTACTATTGATTTTAAATAAAGTCCCATGGTATTTTGAACCATACCAATGATCTTGAGCTGACCAATAGCACGTGAAGTTCCAGGTTCTGTGCCCAAATTTTTGATAGAAGATGTTATTACGTTTTGTGATGCAGTATTCGACCACCAGTACCACGCTATTCCCGGATCTCCAAATGCACCTCCCTTTTCCCAACATATTGTTCGCTGGAGTGTGTACAGATCGGTCGTCACGGACTTTATTGTTGGAGTTTGAGGAATTTGACGAAGTGCGTTAATGACGGTTATAAGAGGACCTCCATTCAGTGTTCCAGGATCAGCAAACAAATCTACAATTTTATTGAGAATTGTCGCCATCATAGCGTCGGCGTCCATGAGGTCAAGAGGACCCAAGAAGTGCGGGTACCTTCCTCGTGTCGGCGGAGGAGCTGGTGCGTTTGCATCCGCCGGTGACGCTGCAGGTGACGGCGGACACGTTGGGCCACGGGGCCATGAACCACAATCAATTGTTTGTTGTTGTGTAACCACGTCCTCTTGTATTTTCATCTGTAGGTAATCAGAAGTTCTTATGATGGCCGCGTAGTTGCCATAATTCGTTATGTCCATGGCCATACCAAGACCCATAACAACCATCATCGGGTCAGTTGCGAGTCCTAAACCCGCCTCGAGCCCCTGTGTCAGCGCCGCCTTTGCAGCCGCGGCTCGGGCCGCGGCCGCCCCAAACGCATCGAGCGCAGCCTGTTTCACACCTTTTGCAATTGCTTCCTTGAGGAATTGGGCCGCCACATCTTCAGAAAGTTTATACGTTGTTTTTAGCCACCGAAGTCCAAGAGCTGCTCTCTCGGCAATAGATAGTCCCGAAAATACTTTTCGAATAGCCCATGATTCGGCGTGTTCTTCTAAATATGTGCGAACTGCCACGACGAGCTCTGCCCCCAATTTTGCGGATGACTTGATTTGTTCTAAAAAGTAGCGCAAAACCTTGAAGAGCATATTGTCACCCGTTGTCAAATGTTCAAAAACGAGTGCAGGAATCAACGTTAATATCGCCCCTCCTACAGACCCACCGAGTGTTGGACCTCCGGGTGGCGTAACAACATCAACAATTTGCTGAGTAAGAGAAGACGGTGACGGCGCTGGAGCGGGGACGGGTGCAGGGACGGGAGCGGGGACGGGTGCAGGGACGGGAACTGGGGCGGGGGCCGGAGCACGGACGGCAACTGGGGCGGGGGCCGGAGCGGGAGTCTGTGGATATATACAGTTCCCTGACCCGTCGTATATTGTTCCTATGGGACAGCACTTGTTGATTCCGACCAAGTACGTTCCGGCCGAGCAAGAGTAGGAGGCGGGTGCGGGTGCTGGTGCGGGCGACCTACAGTTCCCCGCCCCGTCATACGTCGTGCCAACCGGGCAGCAGAGGCTGTTTCCAACAGAGTAACTTCCCGGTGAACAATGAGATGTCGAAGGAGAAAGGCAGTTTCCTTCGCTATCCGCCGTTGTTCCGATGGGACAGCACTTGTCGTCCCCTATAGAGTACGTTCCTGGAGAACAAAACGATACTACTGTTCCTGGGGTGGCTTTTGGTAAAGATGCTTTTGATAAAATAAGCACCGTTACCAAAACCACTACTATTGCTATAGCAATGATTAATGCGGGAAGTGAATCTGCCATCCCGGACCTATTATACTGTAGCATTTTTTTATCGCTTTTTAAATTTTAGTATTATGGCGACGATGATGAGACAGGCACATATACCTCCAACAATCCACCACAGAGTTGAATTGCAAAAAAGTGGAAAAATATCACATAGCGTATTGTCTACAGCAGGAGTGAGTGCGTGTACAGCAGCAGCTGCTGCATTCGCCGCCGTTGTCAAAAGATTTATACCTGCTGGAGTTACAGCCGCCGCCACACCCGCCGCTAGGTTGGCGGCATCACCGGCCAACGTGACGACCCCCGGTGTAAGTGTGGTGATAGTCGTGACCACGACGGCCGCGGCCGCCGAAGCAGCAAACTGTACAGCGTCTGTAAGCTGACCACCGAGCTGACCCGTATAACTTGATGAAACAGTTGCTTGGTGCCAATATGAACTTCCGATTGGTGCACTATACGCCGGACTTCCTATAACGCTCGCCGGAGTAACCCCAAGACCGCCCGCAGTTTGGAGAGCAGGACTGGGACGAATATAAAAAGTGTTGTCGCCTTCAGTCTGAACAACTTGTTGTTCCCCTGAAAGATCCGGACTCGTTGGTGTTGGCTGATCAAACGTAACGTAGTCTCCCACGCGAAGAACGAAATTTGAAATGAGACCGCCATCACCAGCACTTGCAACGTTATAATCTACGCGAACGAGTCCTCCATCTACAATTACAATATCATTGATATTGAGTCGCGCCCCATCCGTTGCCAAGAACGAAGCAAGGGCAAAAGTAATGAGCGTAACTCCAGCGACTCCTGCAATGAAATCAGTTCTTGACCATCCATTACCGTTTGCATCCCTCATGTTTCCCGCGCGGGCATTTCCTTCACCTATGGGATCATCCATGTTTTTCACGTTTGCAGAATCGGTTCTAACTTCATCTGCTGACTTTGTAAGGTCTCCGTCCCGAGACGTCTTTGCTATTGTCGCACCTCGCTCCGCCTCATCACCAAACGTGCGTGCACCGGAACCCGAGAGTCGAGAGCCCCAATTTGAAAAAGCTCCTCTCATACGATTAAATACACCGCCACCCGCCAGTGAACGCGAGTCTTTTTGAAGACCCCGTACAAGTGAAGCTGTTTGGGAACTACTGGCCCTGGCTGCATCCTCGGCCGCTGGCAGAGCGTCGTGAGCAAGTGATGGATTTATAGGGAGATCGGGCATTCTCTCTAATAATTGTATAATAGATAAAAACTTGGGATCTTTAAACACAAAAGATGGTCAAGGTTGTCTTCTGCATGCCCGGTCGTACGTATTCGCGCGAGTTTCTGCTGGCCTGGTCTGATCTTCTGATGCAAGCCACGAGCCGCGGTCACCAGGTTATGATTTCTCAGCAATATTCGTCCGTCGTGCATTTCGCCCGGGCCAAGTGCCTGGGTGGTGACGTGCTCAAGGGGCCGGATCAGAAGCCGTTCCAGGGCGCTGTGGATTATGATGTCATGATGTGGATCGATTCGGATGTTGTATTCAAGCCTGAGGACTTTTTCGCCCTTTTGGAGAGTCCTCACGACGTGACGGCCGGATTGTACATGATGGAGGATCTCCAGCACTTTGCAACCGTCAAGGAGTGGAATGAGGACTTTTTCATCAAGACGGGTACGTTCAAGTTTATGCGTCCTGAAGACGTTATTGGAACCGCCCAGTACGTACCCGTTGCGTACACGGGTATGGGCTGGATGATGATTCGCAAGGGTGTTGTTGAGTCCATCAAGTACCCGTGGTTCTACTCTGATTTGCAGAAGGTCGGGGACTTGGTCGACATGAATTCCGAGGATGTGGCGTTTTGCCGAGCTCTTCAGGCGGCCGGCCACACTATTCACGTGGATACAAAGATTCGCGTCGGTCACCAGAAGCTCATGGCGATTTAATGGTACCACCCAGATGTAGGCCAAGCGGGTGTCATATTCACGGTCGCGCCTGTTGAATCAGTCACAATTATATTACCACTGGTACTAACTGATAAACTGAATGGAGCTTTTCCTGAAGTTGTACGCCACGACCAGTTTTGGTATGGCCAACTTATGACTCCGCTTGAACTGAAGGTGGGTAAAGTGCCAACACCTGCGCCAGTCGACGGGCTGGTCCACCATTGTGGAGTAAAAGACCATGTCGACCCCGACTGTCCATACTTCCACATACAAAGTTGATTTGTGTTTGACAAAAAGGATAATACCCAATAACCATTAGTCGATGATATTAAAAGTGGTTGCGTGCCCGCGGGACCCTGGGATGCATACGTTGGCCACGACGTCCCCGATGTCCAAGCTGTCCATGCTCCAGGTTTTCCTCCCTGGTTCCATATCCATGGAGTAGATCCATCGGGTCCAGCATAAGAGTTTGGTGCTAAAGTAAAAGAATTGTATCCTCCTCCCGATATTACCTTTATTGTTGGAGCGGCTGGAGGTGGCGGAGGAGGGGGTGGGCAAGGGGGGCCGCTACAAGAAACATTCTGA
>Ga0316221_1001472_pt1 | contig 24447 bp, 26 predicted proteins | sample TBH18007metaG_FD_206003 | JGI IMG/M metagenome (GOLD analysis project Ga0316221, IMG submission 206003) | Freshwater microbial communities from Trout Bog Lake, Wisconsin, USA - TBH18007 | ecosystem: Environmental > Aquatic > Freshwater > Lake > Hypolimnion/Profundal zone | place: USA: Wisconsin... | reverse complement strand
TCCAGGCCGTGGCGACCTTCCAGCACGAGGCCCGGGTGGTGGGGCCGGACGGGCAGATCCGCTGGTCCTCCTTCGTCTCGACCCCCCGGCCCCGGCCCGATGGCAGCATCGTCTGGGACGGGATGGAATTCATCATCACCGACCGCAAGCGCAGCGAGGAGGCCCTGCGCGAGCGCGAGGCCGTCTACCGGTCCCTGGTCCGGGCCATCCCCGACCTGATCTTCACCTTCGACCGGGCCGGCGCCTATCTGACCATCCACGCGCCCAAGCCGGAACAGCTTTACGCGCCCGAGGAGATGCTGTGGAACCGGACGGTGACCGAGGTCCTGCCCGGGACCCTGGGCCCGCAGTTCCTGGCCGCCATCGGCGCCGCCCTGGACACCAACGCGGTCCAGGAACTCAACTACTCCCTGACCGTGCAGGGGGTCGAGAAATGGCTGGAGACCCGGTTCGCCCCCTGCGAGGGGGACCGGGTCGTCGCCATCGTCCGGGATGTCACCGAGGCCCGGCAGGTGGCCGAACGCCAGCGCCGGCTCGAGGGCCAGCTGCAGCAGGCCCAGAAGCTGGACAGCCTGGGCAGCCTGGCTGGCGGCGTCGCCCATGACATGAACAACGTCCTCGGCGCCATCCTGGTCACCGCCACCGCCAACCAGGACAACCTGCCCCCCGGGGACCCCCTCCATCGGGCCCTGGAGACGATCGCCCGGGCGGCGACCCGCGGTGGCCAGATGGTGAAGGGATTGCTGAACTTCGCCCGGCAGACGGCGATGGAGCAAGTGATCGTGGACCTCAATGCCGAGCTCTGCGAGGTGGCGCGGCTGCTGGAACGGACCACCCTCTCCAAGATCCGCCTGGAACTCGATCTGGCCGAAGGCCTGCGGCCGATCCGCGGGGATGCGGGCTCCCTGGTCCACGCCTTCATGAACCTCTGCGTCAACGCCGTGGACGCCATGGCCGAGGACGGCACGCTGATCCTGTCCACCCGCAACCTGGACGACGGCCAGGTCGAGGCCGTGGTGGCCGATACCGGCACGGGGATGGCCCCGGAGGTCCTGCGCCGGGCCCTGGACCCCTACTTCACCACCAAGGAGGTCGGCAAGGGCACCGGCCTGGGCCTGTCCATGGTCTACGGGATCGTCAAGGCCCACGAAGGGCACCTGGAGATCCGCAGCGAACCGGGGCGGGGCACCCAGGTGGTCCTGCGCTTCCCGGCCCTGGCCGGGGCCGCGGCGGAGCCCGCCACCGCCCCGCCGCCCCGGCCCGCCGGCGCCCACCCGCTCGAGGTCCTGGTGGTGGATGACGACGAATTCCTCCGCAGCTCCATGGAAGGCCTCCTGGAGCAGCTGGGCCACAAAGCCACCCTCGCCACCTGCGGCGAGGATGCCCTGGCCCGGCTCGATCTGGGCCTGCGCCCCGACGTGGTGATCCTGGACATGAACATGCCCGGCCTGGGCGGCGCCGGCACCCTGCCGCGGCTGCGGGCGCTGTGCCCGGGCACCCCGGTCATCCTGGCCACCGGCAAGGCCGACCAGACCGCGCTGGACCTTGTGGCCTCCGACCGCCACGTGACCCTGCTGGCCAAGCCGTTCACCAAGGGGGAACTGCGGCTGCGCCTGGATTCACTGTAGTCACCACTGGAGGCTCGCCCCCGCCACCAGGATGCGCCGGCTGAAATAGCTCTCGTTGGGGATGCGGGTCGTGAAATCGGGGGTGTAGGCGTAGGACGAGACGTTGTGCCGGTCCAGGAGGTTCATCACTTCGGCGAAGACCACCCAGCGGGTGGCGCGCCAGGCGAACTGGTGGGTCAGGCGGGAGTCGACCCGCAGGTAGAGGGGCAGGCGGGCCGAGAAGGGGATGGCTTCGATCGGGTCCCAGCCGCCGTTGGGGTCGGGGGTGGCGCCCGCGACCGGGGTGTACGGGGCGCCGCTGGCGTAGCGGAGGGTGGCGGCCCACTCCCAGCCGGGCTTGAGGGTCCAGGAGGACAGGGCGGTGAAGTTGTGGGGCACGCTTTCCGGCACCGGGCCGAGCACCGGCTGCGTGTCCTCCTTGCGCCGGGTGTCCAGGTAGCCGTAGCCGATCCAGCCGCGCCAGGGGCCGGTCGCGGCCTTGAACAGCAGGTCCAGGCCCTGGGCGTAGCCGCGGCCGGTGCTGCGGTAGTTCTGGAAGACGTCCTGCACCACCAGCCGGTCGTAGTCCTTGCGGTAGACCTCCACCCGCAGGTTCCAGGCCGGCCCGGCGGTCCAGGCGGCGTCCAAGGCGGCCAGGGCGTGGGTCGCCCGCATCACCCGCAGCGCGCCATTACCGGCGTAAGGATCGGCCTCGGATAGCGGCGGCGCCTGGTGGAAGCTGCCGCCGGCCAGCCGCAGGGTGATCCCCTCCCGCACCAGGTAGGAGAGGGTGCCCCGGGCGTCGTGGGTGGTCTCCCCGGCCAGTCCGTAGCGGTCCTCGCGGCCGCCCAGGGACAGGCCCCAGCGGGCGCTCAGCAGCCCCTTCCAGACCAGGTAGGCGCCGGTCCGGGCCGCGTCGAAGCCGTAGGTGAAGGTGCGGGCGGGGCTGGCCGGATTCCAGTTGGTGAGGTCCAGGGGCACCATGCCCGAGGGGTCCATGCGGCTGTGGTCGCCGTCGCTGCCCAGCGTCACCGAATGGTCCGGGCCGAACGGCAGGGACACCTCCACCCGGTCGTAGACGGTCCGCTCCTGCTGGTCCAGGTTCCAGCGATTGAAGGTCCAGGCGATGTGCGAGTCGTCCGCGGAGAGCTCCACATCCAGGGCGGCCTTCTCCAGGACGGGGCCGGTCCAGTGGACCGACCCGAACCGGGTCTCGCTGTGGTTGCTGTAGACGTCGGTGAGGTTCTCGATGGGGATGGTGGTGGCCAGATGATCCCTGGAGAACAGGCCCAGCAGCGTGAGCTTGCCGCCCAGCAGCGGCTGCTGCCAGTTGAGCATGCCGTCGTCGGAGATCGGCTCCTCGTCGAAGTTCTGGGCCAGGCCGTACCATTTGTCCAGCAGCACCGTGTCCGAGTGCCGGGCCGAGGCGCGCAGCAGGCCGGGGCCCAGGGGCTGGTCCAGGGACAGCCCCTGGGTGGGGATGGTCAGCAGCAGGGTCCGGGTGGGCGCGAAGGTGGTCTGGTCGGTGGAGATGTCCATGACCGCCGAAAGGGCGTCGCCGTAGCGGGCGGAAAAGGCCCCGGGGATGAAGTCGACCTTGGTCACCAGCGCCGTGTCCACCGCCGAGAAGATCCCGCCCTGGGTGGTGGGATGGTGGAAGGGGTGGACCAGGTGTCCGCCGTCCAGCCAGATGCCCACTTCGCTGGGCTTGCCGCCGCGGACGTAGAGCTCGGCGCCCTCGGTGGTGTTGCTCACCCCGGGCAGGCTCTTGGCGGCCTGCATCACGTCGGCGGCGGCGCCGGGGGTGGTGTAGACCTCGATCCGGGACAGGGTGGAGGTGGCGCCCTCCTCGCTGGAGTAGCCGCTGCCCTCTTCCACCACCACCGTCAGCTCCCTGGGCGCGGGCTCGAGGACCGCCCAGAGCGGGGTCCCGGGCCGGCCAGTCCGAAGGACGGTCTCCATGTTGCGGGCGCTGATCCGGACCTGCACCGGCTCATTGCCGGGCAGGCGCAGGCTGAAATGGCCTTTGGCGTCGGTGCGGGTCCGGGCCGGGCCGGCCTCGACCAGGGCACCGGGGAACGGCTTGCCCTGGGGGGTGACGATGGTGCCGGTGAGCTCCAGGGCGGCCTGGACGAGGGCGGCCGCGATCATTTGCCGGTTTCCGCCAGGGCCGGGAGCACCATCGAGTCCAGGAAGCCGTTGTCCGGATCCAGGGCCCGGGCCTGCTGGACCGTCGCCATGGCTTCGGCCTTTTTGCCGGCCTTGGCCTGGGCGAGGGCCAGCCAGGAGAGGCTCTCGACCCGGCCCCAGGCCGGCGCCCAGGGATCGGCCGGGGCGGCCTCCTTGGCGGCCGCAGCCACCGCCGCCTGCAGCACCGGGATGGCCGCGTCGGCGCCGCCGCCCACGAAGGCCGGCGTATGAAGGATATGGACGCCGCGCAGGGTCTGGATCCGCGGATCGCCGGGGCTCTTCGCCAGGGCTTCGTCGAAAAGGCCCATGGCTTTGGGGCCCAGGGAGATCCCCGACATGGGCGAAAGGCTTATCTTCAGGCCCAGGCAGCCGCCCAGGAGGGCCATCCGGGCCGGATCGCGGGTGCCCTCCAGGGCCTTGACGGTGCGTTCCAGGAGCGCCTCGCGGGCCTTGGGATCCCGGCTGGCCAGGACATAGCCCAGATAGAGCCCATAGTATTCCTTCTGGGCCGCCGGGGCCGGATCGGCCAGGAGCCGCGCCTGCAGGGTCTGCAGGTCGTCCACGGTAAGGCGCTGGGCCTTGGCCAGCTGGGCGGGCAGGGAAGGTTCCTGGGCCTGGCAGACCAGGGCGGGGATGAGGAGAAGCAGGGACCGCATGGGACCTCCGAGGGGCAGTGCGCCACGAATGGATCTTAGGTTTTCATGACGCCAGGCGCTCCGGCCGCCGTACCAACGGCCCCCGGCGGCGCACCAACCGGGTTCAGGCGTCCCCCAGCCGGGCCCGCAGCTCGGCCATGCGCTCCCGGGCCACCGGCACCCGGGCGCCGTCGCGCAGCACCAGTTCGCCGGTGCCGCCCGGGTCCGGCGCCAGTTCCAGGACCGCCTCGAGCTTGACCATCGCGCCCCGGTGGGTGCGCAGGAAGCGGGGCGCCAGGAGGCCCTCCAGCTCGTCCAGGGTGCGGTCGAGGATGAACCGGCCCTCGGGGGTGTGCACGAACAGCAGGCGGTTCTCGGTGCGCAGGTGGCTCACCTCGGACCAGGCCAGCACCCGCAGGCGGCCCTTGACCAGGACCGTGAAGCGCTCGGGCGCCTCCTGCCGGCGGGCCGCCTCCAGGGCCTGGAGCAGGACCCCCAGGTCCGCCGGCGGCTCCGGCCGGGGGCCGATCCGCCGCAGGGTCTCCGCCAGCCGCTCGCGGAGCACGGGCTTGAGCAGGTAGTCGCAGGCCGCCCAGCGGAAGGCCTCCAGGGCGTGCTGGTCGTAGGCCGTGACGAAGGCGATGGGCGGCAGGGGGAGGTTCGCCGCCCGGGCGGCGCGCAGCAGGCCGAAGGCGCCCTCGGGGGGGAATTCGATGTCCAGGAGCAGGAGGTCCGGCCGGTGCGCCTGCAGCAGGGCCAGGCCGGCCTCGCCGTCGCCGGCCTCGGCCAGGCACACCGAGCCCGGGCTCAGCTCGGCCAGGAGCCGCTTGAGCCGAGCCCGGGCCGGGGGCTCATCCTCGATGAGGGCGTAGCGCAGGATCATCCGAGTCGAACCTCCACGGTGCAGCCCGGCCCCTGGTCCAGCCAGCGCAGGCCACCGCCGGAGGCGGCCAGGCGTTCCCGCACGGTGCGCAGGCCCAGGCCCTCGGGGGCGTCCGCGGCCCGGCCGACCCCGTCGTCCCGGACCGTGACCTTGCCGGCGAAGGCGCGGACCTCCAGGTGGCAGGCGCCGACCTTGGGCCGGAAGCCGTGCTTCAGGGCGTTCTCCACCAGCGGCAGCAGCAGCAGGGGCTGCACGGGCCGCTCGGCCATGGCCGGCTCCAGCTCCAGCCCGTAGCCGAGCCGCCCGCCGAAGCGCAGCTGCTCGAGCCGCAGGAGCTGCTCGAGCAGGGCGAACTCCTCCCGCAGCGGCCATTCCGGCCGCTCCAGGGCGCCCAGCACCCGGCGCAGCAGTTCCGCCAGCCGCTCCGTGGCCTCCTCGGCCCGGTCCGGGTCCTCGTGGATGAGGCTGGCGATGGTGTTGAGGGCGTTGAACAGGGTGTGGGGCTGGAGCTGGGCCTGGAGGCCCAGGAAGGCGGCCCGGGCCTCGGCCTGGGCCAGCCGGCGCTCGGTCTCGACCTTCTGGGTGACGGTGTCCTTGAAGCCCATGAATCCTGATACCGCCAGTCCCGCCAGGACCGAGGTGGTCAGCACGAAGGTGTTGCCCATCAGGTCCAGGCCCATGACCAGGCGCACCAGGCCCAGGGCCACGGCCAGCAGCAGGAGGCAGCAGCCCAGGGTCCAGCCCAGGGTGGCCAGGCCCACCAGGGCCGGGTTCCGGACCGTCTGGAGCCTGGCCGGCGGCCGCTCCAGGAGGTCGAAGCCGCCCCACATCACCAGCGAGAAGATGATCCCGATCCCCACGCTCCGGAACCCGAACGGCACCAGCCCGCCCAGGATCAGCGCCACCCCGCAGCCGACCGCGGCGCCCAGGAGGGTCGCCTTGGCGAGCCAGCGGATGGGATTTTGGCGGATCTGACTGCTATGGGCCATGCGCCAGGATCCGGCCGGAGCCGGGAGCCTGTAAAGCGCATCGTACCAATGGGGGAAAATAATCGACCGAAAGACTCAATCCCCGCCCAGCAGCCGGAGCTGCCAGATGTCCTCGGCCGAGGCCTGCAGGATCGGGGCCAGGGCCAGCTGGCCGGTGCGGCCGATGCTCTTGCGCAGGAAATCGAACTCGGCGAGCTTCTCCGGCATCTGCGGATCGCTGGGCACGGGCAGGCCGTTCTCCCGGAGCATGAGCATGCCCTTGGCGCGCATGGACAGCTCGGCGTAGAGGCGGATGTAGCAGAGCATGTCGGCCAGCACCGGGCCCTGGAAGTGGTTGGCCAGGGACTGGAGGTAGAGGCCGGTGGGCGTCTCGGCGAAGCTGCCGCCCCGGATCGCCCCGATCAGCTCGGCGTCCAGGTCGAAGCCGCTGCCGAGCCAGCTGCGCAGGCGCCGTTCGCTGCGCTCGAAGGTGAACATCAGGGCCGGCGGGAGGAGGGCGATCACCACCAGGGCCGAGACCATGGGCGGGAAGAAGAACTGGTTGAAGCCCGCGTGGATCGCCACGGCCAGGAACAGGGCGGGCAGGGCCCGCCAGGCGGGTTCGTGGTCGCTGTGCTCGATCAGGGTCTTGGCGACCATGCCGAGGATGGCGGTGGTGCCGCCGTGCATGACCGCGGTGCCGAAGCCCCGGACCACCCAGAGGGTCAGGGCCGATCCCGGCAGGGCCTGGAAGTAGTAGATGTTTTCCGCCAGGGCGAAGCCGGCGCCCAGGGCGAAGCCGCAGATGGCGGCATCGACCAGGAAGCCGATCCGGCGCCGTTTCAGGAGCACCAGCACCGGCAGGCCCTTGAGGGACTCCTCCACGGCGGGGGCGGCGAACCGGGCCAGGGTGCGCATGTCCAGGTTGAACCGGGACGCGAGCCATTGGTTGATCACCAGGCTGAGCAGCGCCGCCAGGATCCCGCTGCCCAGCAGGAACACCACCAGCCGCGGCCGGACCAGCTTGTAGCTGTCCAGGAGCACCAGGCCGAGCAGGAAAAGGGACACCGGCGCCAGCCCCAGGAGCATCCTGGCCAGGCCGGCGAAGGTGGCGTCGAAGGGCATGGCCGGCTACCGGAGCAGCTTGAGGGAGGCCATGAACTCCCGGCCGGAGGGGCCGCCCTGGGGCCGGGCCGCGGCGGCCCCGAAGGACAGGGTGGAATCCAGATCCGAGAACAGGGTCAGGGCGATGTCCACCTGGCCGCCCACATCCCGGGCCTCCCGGCGCAGGGGCCGGGACCAGGTGTCCGTGGTCAGGTACGAGGAGAACAGGGCCAGCCGGGCCCAGCTGGCGTAGAGCCCGGGCACGCCCATGCGGCTGAAGCGCAGCGGCGGCAGGGTCCACTCCAGGGTCTCCTTGGCGAAGTCGTTGCCGCCCACCTGGTCCAGGGCCAGGCCCGGGAAGCTCAGGGGCTCCCGGTAGCGCCGGATCTCCTGGTGGTCCACGTAGTTGTTGCCGAAGGCTCCCAAATAGAACTGGGCGAAGGCGTCGGCCGGGTCCTTGCGGGAGACCCCGGCGGCGCTGCGCAGCCACAGGGAGGAATGGTCCAGTGGCAGCAGCAGCCCCAGGTCGAGCGATCCCTGGTATTTGGGGAAGGTCGAACCGTTGGCCTTGTTGCCGTTGGCCGCGAGCTTCCAGCTCCAGCCGTATTCCGGCTCGACCGCGCCGAGGGTCTTGCGCAGGTATTTGAAGACCAGCTCGGCGCCGGCGCTCTGGTAGGCGGTGTAGGGGGCCGTGATGTTCTGGAAGCCCGGCACGCTGTCCAGGTGGCCGTAGGTGGCGCCGGACAGCGTGTACTCCATTTCCAGCGGGGCCTCGGCGATCAGCGCGTGGTTGTAGGACAAGGCCGCCGAGTAGCCCTTGAGGCTGACCTTGGTGGGCCCGAACAGATCGTAGAAATCGGTGGCGTTGTCGGCCAGGGCCAGCTTCCAGTGGTACCGGGCGAGGTTGATCTTGGCGTGGAACCGCTCCTGGCGGGCCAGGTTGGTGTCGGGCGAATAGGCCAGGGTGATGTCCCCGGTGCGCTGGTTGAGGGGATCGGCGAAGTTGGCCCGGACGCCCACGGCCACGGTGTTCTTGTAGCCCTCGATGACCGGGTAGACGTTGGCCAGCTTGACCATGCCCATGGGCTGGTAGGGGCCGTGGTAGGTCTGCACCTGGTCGAGGTCCACCCGGGCCGGCGAGCCGGCGTTCCAGGTCTTGACCACCGGATATTTGTCCACGACCTCCTGGCCCAGGTAGTGGATGGCGCTGAGATCCTCGGTGGGCACGACGGGCAGGCGCACCGGGGCGAACCCGGTGGCGGTGAAGTTGTAGGCCAGCAGCTCGTCCGGACCCAGCGGCAGCGGCCGGAACAGGCCCGTCTCGGCGTTGGAGACGGCCTCCATCTTCCCGCCCTGGAAATCGTAGCGGAAGATGTTGGAGACGCCCGTGAGGTAGCTGGTGCCGAACAGATGGCGGCCGTCCGGGGAATGGACGAAATTGGCCGGCGTGTTGTTCTCGAAGACGTGCAGGGTGCGGGGCGCCGTCTCGCCCCGGTCGAGCGCCGCCAGGTCGTATTCCACCAGCTTCTGGGTGCCGTCGATCTCGATCATGGTGGCGGTGAGGGTGCGCCCGTCCGGGGCGAAGTCCAGATCCAGCAGCTCGCGGCCGTAGGCCAGGTTCACGATGTCGGCCCACCCCTTGTAGGGCTTCGGGATCCGGATCAGGGAGGAGAGCCCCTCGCTGTGCCGGACCGCCCACAGGGACTGGTCGGCCGGGTTCAGGGCCAGGTCGCCGGCGCGGAAGCCCTTCAGCAGCCGGCGGGTGCGGCCGGTGGCCAGGTCGACCACGTTGAGGTTGCGCCAGTCCCACTGGTTGCTGGTGAAGAACAGCTTGCGGTCCTTGGGATCGAAGGCCAGGGAGGTGACGAAATAGATGGCCGGGTTGATGACTTCCGCCAGCGGCTTGATCCGTCCGGTGCGCAGGTCCAGGGCCACCACCTGGGCCACCTTGGCGGGCCGCCGGATGGCCGTGTAGACCTGGCCGGTGGCGGGCTCGAAATAGGATTTGGAGACCGAGCCGAGGGTCTCGGTGGGGACGGCCTTGACGGGTGTGACCGGGTATTGGCGGATCCGCGCCAGGTTTCCGGCCTGCCAGCCCTTCTCCCAGTCGACCCAGGCGTGCCACGCCTGCTCCACCGGCATCCCGAACACCCGCTTGAACTCGATGGAGAAGTACGGTGCGCTGCCCTCGGTGCGGTTGAACCAGACCAGGACCTTCTCCGGGCCGTAGGTCATGGCCAGCCAGGTCACGAACCGGGTCCCGTAGAGGTAGGCGTTCTGGCCCACCTGGAAATCGATGGTGGTGCCTTCCGATTCCAGGCCCACCACGTCGTAGATGCGGGCCTTGTCCAATATCTTGGTGCGCCAGACCATCTCGTCGTAGCCGCCCAGGGCCCGGCCCAGGCCGCCGGCCATCCAGGTCTCGAGGAAGGTGGCGATGCCCTCGTGGTACCAGCGCGGCGCATACCAGCGGGGGTTGGTCAGGTAGCTGTAGTAGATGGATTCGGGATTCCGGGCGTCCGGGGTGACCTTGCCGTGGAACAGGCGGCGGAAGAACAGGTCCCGGCCGGCCGCCTTGTCGCAGGCCACCACATGCGCCAGCTCATGGTTCATCAACCAGTTCATCCGTTCGTTGGCGGGCATGGTGTCGAACACATAGTTGAACGGCTCGATGCCGATGCTGACGAAGTTGTAGGGCAGGGTGCGGGTGCCGCCGAAACCGAAATCGCCCCAGTCCTGGAGCAGGACGGTGACCGGTTCGGTGGGCGTGTAGCCGAACAGGCGCCGATGGAAGGCCATGGAGTTCTCGAAGCAGCGGATCACATGGCCGGTCAGGTATTCATGGGCCTCGCTGTAGTCCACCAGGTCGAGGTACTCGGTCCGGTTGGAATGCAGCTGCTGGGCGCCCAGGAGGGCCGAAATGCCGGCCACCAGTCCACCCGCTCGGAACAGTCGTGACAAGCCCATGGGTCTCCCGCGGTCGCGGCGAAAGTGGGACACAATCTCAAAGGGTGCTGATTGAAGCCTCATCACAATATCAGCAATCCCGACCGGATTTTCAGGCAAAAACAACTCGGCCCCTTTCCAAAGGGGCCGAGCCTGGAAATTGGCGATTTATCTCGCTATCAAAGTGGCTAAACAGCTTATGGCATTTTTCAAGCCCCAGGACCATGACTTTTCGGGGCTTTTTCCTTCCTTTGGTGAGAGTCAAGGAATGATATTCCTTTATGCAACGAAGGTTTTCCTTCTCCCGTTGGGCCCTCCAGCTCCTACGAGGAAGAACGAGGGCCCGCCTAAATCATCCTGAATCTGCTTTCCAGTGTTTTTGGACACCGCCGTGAGTCTCAAGGCGAGATCACGGCACGGCGGTTGCGAAGCAACCGACCGGGACGGCTCTGACGAAAGTCCGGGACACGAACCATTACGTAGCCAGGCCTAGACCTTTGCCAGGCGCTCTACCGTGTCGGGGTAACGCTCCACAAGGCGAATTAACAGGCTGGCCTGGGCGTTAGGATGGACCCGGCCCTGTTCCCAGTTCTCGACGGTCCTGGGGTTGGTTCGAAGGTAGCGGGCGAACACGGCACGCGACAGGTTCAGTTTCTCGCGTAGTGCAAGCACTTCGCCGGGAGTTACCGCAGACACGGCAGGCATCTCTACGCGATGGGTGCGCAAAGTCAGCTTCCCAGCCCTCGCCTCTGCCAAGGACTCGAAACCTTCCTGGATTTCCTCGAACAGATTCCGCTTCTTCATCTTCGCGCCTCCAGTTCCCGTTTCAGCATGTCCTTGAAGGATTTGCGCCCCTGGGCAGTCAGGTCACTGACTTCATTCTTGTCATAGAGAGTGAAAAGCCAGAACGGCCGACCCGATACCCACCAGTGGTAGATCACCCGCAGCCCGCCACGTTTCCCTTTCCCTCGCTTGGGGTCCGGTTGCCTTAGCTTTCTAAGGCCGCCCGTATCTTCAATCACATCTCCCATTTCCGGATTCGTCATCATTTCCAGCTGCATCGTCGAAAAAGCCTGGTCGGTCAGGTAGTGTGCCCGAAAGCGTGCGAAGGCGGGCAGTTCGACAAACAGAGCTTCCATCGTTCAAATATACGCATTTAGCGTATGGCTGGCAAGACCATTTCCTGGGGCAATCCCTGAGCCCATCACCAAGCTCATCGGATTTCCAAGACGGACGCCGATCAACAGACTCGGCCCCTTTCATAGGGGCCGAGCGGTGGAATCGGGGGCTTGCGGGGGTGGCTAGTCGGCGAGGTTGGAGCCCTTGGTGTCGTTCATGCCCTTGGTGGAGTTCGAGCCCTTGGTGTCGTTCATGCCCTTGGCGTCGTTCATGCCCTTGGTGGAGTTCGAGCCCTTGGTGTCGTTCATGCCCTTGGCGTCGTTCATGCCCTTGGTGGAGTTCGAGCCCTTGGTGTCGTTCATGCCCTTGGCGTCGTTCATGCCCTTGGTGGAGTTCGAGCCCTTGGTATCGTTCATCCCCTTGGCATCGTTCATGCCCTTGGTGGAATTGGAGCCCTTGGCGTCGTTCATGCCCTTGGTGGAATTGGAGCCCTTGGTGTCGTTCATGCCCTTGGCGTCGTTCATGCCCTTGGTGGAGTTGGAGCCCTTGGTGTCGTTCATCCCCTTGGCATCGTTCGATCCCTTGGTGGAGTTCGAGCCTTTGGTGGAGTTGGAGCCCAGCTCCTGGCTGCCGTTGGCCGCGTCGGCCTGGGCGCCGGTGATGGTGGACGGGCCCTGGGCGCTGCCGAGCGCCACGTCGGTGGCGTTGATCTGGGGGGCGCGGTACTTGTCGACGGTGCCGATGGCGCCCGAAGCATCCTTGGGGGGGAACTGGGTGCCGAAGTAGGCGAAACCGGCGACGACGAGGGCGGCGGAGGCGGCGGCGATGGTGATCTTGGTGCGCTTGGTGCTCATTTCGACCTCTCCTTGGGGGGCCAGGATCGCTGACCGGTGGGTTGCTAAGTTGACTTCTGCTGGTAACTACACGGCGGAGGTGGAAGAAGTTCGGTCCTGATCGGATTATTTTTCCGGGATGGTCACCTTGACCCTGTCCGCGCCGTCCTGGGCGACCACGATGTCGGCGGGGCCGGTCCCCTCCCGTCGGGCCAGGACCGCGCCCAGGGCGCCGTGGTAGGGACCCTGGAACGCCAGTTCGCCGGGCCCGGCCTGGACCGGAGCCGGCGGCTGGGCCGGCTGCAGGTTGAGCAGGCTGAACTGGCCGGGGTCCCAGCGGATCGTCACCGGCCCCGGGCCGGCGGCCTGGATCCTGGCCTCCACGAAGCAGGTGCCGCCGTTCCGGCGCACCGTGACGGCCGCGGAGGGCGCCTCGGCCTGGGCCACCACCGGCCAGTTGCGGTAGGGCAGGCCGCCCATGGTGCCCGAGGCGAGGCTGGCCGAGGGGTCGGGGTGATGGAGCAGCACCACGGCCAGGAGACCGGCCGCGATCAGGCCCCAGCTGGATGCCAGCAGCCAGCGAGGCGCCCGGGCACGGGTGCGGGCGGGGCGAAGGCTGGCCTGGTGGATCCTTTGCTGAACGGCGGAGACCAGATCGGGCGCCGGCGGCTGGGCCGCGGTCTGCAGGGCGTCCACCAGTTCCCGCAGCTCCCCGAGCTCTTCCCGGGCCTGGGCGGAACCCCGGAGCAGGCCCTCCAGTTCCTGGCGTTCGGCCGGACTGGTGCGGCCGTCCACGGCCCGTTGCAGGAGGTCCTGGGCGCGTGGGGTGAGTTCAGGAGGCATGGCCGTGGGCTTTCAAAAGGGACCGCAGTTGCGTGCGGGCGGCGAACAGGCGGGATTTCAGGGTGGCGACCGGCAGCTCCAGGCTCAGCGCGGCGTCTTCATAGGAGAGCTGGAGGAAATGACAGAGGATGACCGGTTCCCGGTACTTGGCCGGCAGGGCGTGGACCGCGGCATGGATCTCCCGGGAGCGCTCATCCATTTCCATGAACTGGGCCGGGTCCGGCCCGTTGCTGGCCGGTTCGGCGTTCTCCGGCAGGGCTTCCACGGGATGGCGCCCCCGCAGGAAGTTGCTGGATTCATTCATGGCGATCCGGTAGGCCCAGCTGAAGAACGGCCGGTCCGGATCGAAGGAACCGAGGTTTTGAAAGATCTTGAGGAAGACGATCTGGCTGAGTTCCTGGGCGTCCTCGTAGTTGCGGACACGGTGGTAGATCCCCCAGAACAATTGGCGCTGGTAGCTCCCCACCAGGGTGGCGAAGGCCTCGACGTCCCCGCCCAGGCAGCGCTCAATCACCCTCAGGTCTTCGGCCCCTCCTTCACCCATGTATTACAACCTCCGGCGGGAAAAGTTCGGTCACCTCACGCGATTTCGAAAATCTGGTCGAATCCCGAGAAGTGGAAGACATCCTTGATATGGCTGTGGACATTGATCAGGCGAAGGGCCTGCCCCTTGGGCTGGAGGACCTTCTGGGCGGCCAGCAGGACCCCCAGCCCGGCGCTGGAGATGTAGTCCAGGTTCTGGAAGTCCAGGGTCGCCCCTTCCTGCAGGGCCAGCAGGATGCTCTTGGCCTTTTCGGCCTGGGAGGCGTCGAAGCGCCCGCTCAACAGGATGGTGCCAGATGCTTCCCGGCTGATTTCGAGCATGGTCTACTCCAGGCGTTTGAAAAGGGTGAAAGTGGCGGTCCGGCCGCCGTACCGGCATTCGATCCGGTCCATGAGTTTCTTGATAAGATGCACGCCGAGGCCGCCAGGTTTGCGCTGGCCCAAAGGCAGGTCCGGATCCACCTTGGGCGCATCGGCCTCCAGATCGAAGGGGTCCGAATCGGGATCGGCCAGGTCCAGCCGGACGGTGCCGTCCCGGTATTCCAGGTCGATCTGGATCTCCCCAAGTCCGGTGGGGTTGTATTTCACCATATTGGTGAACAGCTCCTCGAGGGCGAAGGAGACCGGGAACTGTCCGGCGGTCGGGACGCTGGCCATGAGATAAAAGGCTTCCGCGAGGGTGAACACGTCCTGGAGGGCCTCCAGGTTCCGGGGGAAGGCACCGGCGAGCTTCATGGCTTGGGCCGGTGGCGCAGGCACATGAGGGTGATGTCGTCGGCCTGGGGAGCGCCGGAGGCGAACCGGTCGACCGCTTCCAGGAGGTCCTGGACCACCCTTTCCGGCTCCCCGCTCCGGACCGCGGCCAGGGCCGTCTGCAGCCGGTCGAAGCCGAACTCTTCCAGGGCCGGGTTGAGCGCCTCCGTGACCCCGTCGGTGTACAGCACCAGGGTCTCGTCCGGAGCGAGGTGGGCCTCCTGGGCCAGGTAGCGGAAGCCGGGCAGGGCGCCGAGCGCCAGGCCGGGCCGGGTGTCCAGCACCCGGGTCGCGCGCCCCGGGGCCAGGATCACCGGACGGTCGTGGCCGGCGTTGCAGTACACCAGCCGGCCGTCGTTGGGATCCAGGAATCCGCAGAAGGCGGTGACGAAGATGGCGGGATCGGTCTCCTCGTAGATCCTGGCGTTGACCGCCGCCATGACCTGGGACGGGTCCTCCAGGAACACGGCGTTGGCCCGGAACAAGGTCTTGGTGATGGCCATGACCAGGGCGGCCGGCACGCCCTTGCCGGAGACGTCGCCGATGCAGAAGAACATCCGCCCGTGGGCCTCGTGGTAGTCGTAGAGATCGCCGCCCACGTCCTTGGCGGGCCTCAGCTCGGCATAGAGATCGACGGAGGCCTCCCGGGGCTTGCGCGGGGGGACCATCCGCTGCTGGATGGCGCGGGCGAAGGCCATCTCCTGCTCCATCGCCCGGGTCTTCTGGACTTCCGCCATGAGCCGGGCGCTGTGCAGCTTGGCCGCGGCCACGTGGGCCAGGGTGGTGGCCAGCTGCAGATCCTCCTTGTTGAAGGACTTGCGGTGGCCGAGCACATCGAAGTAGAGGAGCCCGATGACCTTGCCCTCGGCCTCCAGGGGGGTGACGATGACCGAGGACACGCCGCTGAGGATCAGGCTTTTTGAAGCCAGTTCCGGGTCGTCCAGATGGGTGTCGTTGATGAGCAGGGCCTCGCGCCGCTCCAGGGCGGCCTCCACGAGGGTATGGGACAGGCGGATCTTGGTGTTGGAACCCGAGCTGCCGCGGGTCCGGATCACCTGCGGCTCCACCGCGCCCTGGGCGTCCCGCAGCAGGACCACGCCCCGGTCGGCCATGAAGTATTTCCAGAGCTTCTCCACCAGTTCTTCCAGCAGTTCCTGCGGGGTCACGTCCCGGATCAGGCCCAGGGTCAGTTCGTGGATGCAGGCCAGGGCCTGGGGCCAGGAACCGGCGGCCGGGTCGGCCCCTTCGCCCAGCCGCAGCTTGGCCGCCGGCATGATGATGGAGGCATGGCTGAGGGTGGTCGAATCCTCATCCGCCTCGATCAGCACCGACGCCTGCCCCTGGGTGCCCACCGTCAGCGGAACGCTGCCGAGCATCACCTTGTCGCCCGCTTTGAGCGGCATCGCTTCCTTGATGAGAATCCCATTCAGACTGGTACCGTTGCGCGAGCCCAGGTCCTTGAGGGTGACGCCCGAGGGCTTCCACTCGAACTGGGCGTGGATCCGGGAAATGCTGGGATCCTCAATGACCCAATCATTATCCGGTGCGCGACCGACCAGAAGGACCGGGGTCTGGGGTCCGAGCGGCCGGGGTGGGCGGCCTTTGATTTGGAGAAGGAGGGATACCATTGCCGGCAAGCATGCGCCGGTGTTCCAACGGTTTTCAAGTGAAATATAAATGATGAGTAGGTCTTTAATTGCCTGACATTGTATGGAATGTTAATGTAAAAAAACGATAAAATGACGGGGCCTCCGCCCGCGCCGGCCGACCCCGCTAGACTGGGCTCCGGAGGCGCCGATGCCCGAAGATCTGAAGACCGCCACGGTTTGGGCCAAGGAACTGGCCATTCCCGAGAAGAAGCTCAAGGACGCGCTCAAGCTGGCCGGCCTGCCGCCGGACGCCAAGAAGGGTGTGTGCGGCTATTACGTCCGGGCGACCATCGACCAGGCCTGCAAGACTCTCAAATAGCTGCGCCGGGGCCTTCAGAAGGCCAGGGGGTGGATGGTCAGCCCCAGCAGGGTCAGATGCTGGTGCCAGTCCAGGTCGCGGATCTCCAGGTCCGCATCGAGATCGCCTTCCAGGTCGTCCAGCCGGAAGGCGATCGTGTGCTCCCGGGGCAGCCAGCAGGTGCCGCCCGAGCCGCGGGCGTGGGCCACGCACGCGCCCGGCCTGGGACAGCCGAGCACCTCGAACTCCGGGGCCGCCGGGCCCTCCCAGCCCACCAGCAGATCCGTGCCGGAGCGGTTATGGACGGTCACCCGGCCCCCGGCCCAGGCGCCGGTCGCGGCTGCCAGCGCGCCGGCCCAGGCGAAGCCCCGTAGGCACCTGCCAAGCTTCATGGCCGCCTCCCCGCGCCGCCCATCGGGAATCGGACCCGGGCCGCGCCTTCATGGGATTCCTGATCCCACTCCGGGGGAAGTTCCCATCGGCATTCCGTCGTAGATCCAGCGGAACCCCGTGGGCAGCGCGAAGGCGATGGCCGCGAGGTGGCCCAGGCCCGGCGGGCCGCCGCCGATCGGGATGAGCCGGAGCCGTTGCCCGGGTTCGCGCCCGGCCTTGAGCAGCTCGGCGCCCAGCCAGCCCATGGCGGCCACCGATTGCTGGAACGGCACATCGGCGTCGGCCGGGCTGTGGCAGAACAGGATCGGCCGGTTGGGGGTCCAGCCCCGGTGCAGATCGTTGGCCTCCAGGAGCGGGCGCAGGGAGCCGGTGGCGTAGCCGGGGTCATCCAGTTCCCGGGCCATCCACTCCGGATCGAGCAGGTCCCGGAAGGTCACCTGATCCCGGGGCCGTCCCAGCCGCCGGGCGACACGATCGCCCATGGCGAAGGCGTCGAGGGAGCCGTCCATCCAGTCCAGGATCATGCCGTCGTCCCGGGCCTCCAGCAGCGCCGGGGCGAAGGCGGCCCGGGGATCCACGCGGGGGCCGTAGATCGCGTGCCAGCCCACCACCAGGTAGGGCATCAGGAAGTCGAAGGCATGCCCGGCCGAGGGCCAGACCACCCCGGCCCGGCCCAGGCCGGAAAGATCATAGGGGCCGGCCATGCACACCGCCCCGGTGAGGTCGATGCCCCGGGCCTGATAGCCCGCCTCGTTCCGGGCGAAGTCCCGGGCGGCGGCCAGGGCCGTGTAGGCGCCTTCGGAATAGCCCAGGACGAACACCCGGCCGTCCCAGCCGTAGCCGCCGGCCACCAGCCAGGGATCCTGGCGGTTCACGGCCCGCATGGCGGGAATGCCGTCCAGCGCGCTGTAGGCCAGCGACTCGGCATGGCAGAACGGGTGGTAGTCCCGGCGGTCCAGGCCCATGCCCGGCAGGTCCGGCATGGCCACGGCGAAGCCATAGTACAGGGCCGCGGCCGCCCCGAACAGCCACTCGTGGCCGCCGAAATTCGACGGCACCTCGTCCTTGCGCAGCGAGGTGAAATGCGCGTAGACGACCAGCGGCAGCTCGCGCCCGAACGGCACCCGCCAGGTGGGCGGGTAGAAGATCCGGCCGGACTGGGACACCGGGTCGCAGGCCGGCTGGCCCCCGGCGTCCAGCACCGGCGCGCCGGCCGGGTCGTAGCGCGGCCGCCGGGCCGAATAGGTGAAGGCCGCCGAGTGCACCAGCCAGTCGGGGAGTTCGGGACCCGCCCACTGCTCCAGGGCCTCCACGCAGGCGGCGAAGGTGGTGAAGGCTGAAGGGCCGGGGGCGGCTTCCAGGAAAGTCCGCGGCTCCGGCGGCGGGGTGGCGCGGGCCGGAATCAGGGCAAGGGCGGCGCCGAGCAGGGCCGGGCGGATGGACATGGGCTGGACCTCCGGATTCGGGGACGGTACCGCATCGGCCTGGGCGGCCACGGGATTGAGCGGAAAATCAGGATAAAGTTTGAATACGATCCGTTATTGGCCCATGCCTTCCATCCGCCTCTGGGAGTATATTGCAACCTATTCTCATCTATCTATTTACATATTGCGTTTGAGCTCGCGACAGGCGATCATCGAAGTATCGAATTGGAGGGAATTCATCGCTGGTCGGGCCACGGCCTCCGGCATGGGAAGCGTGGGCGGCTGGGCCGGGGGCCTGCGGAAAAGTTCATGTTTCGCAATGAAATAAGATTCATTTATGCTTCACAACTTCAACCTGGACCCATGAACTCCGCGGCGGCCGCCGCCTTGCCAAAGGAAATCCCTTGAACTTCCGCTCCGGACTCTGTGCCCTGTCGCTCCTGCTGGCCTCCGGCTGTGCCCACCAACCCGTCAGGCCGTACGTGCCCCCGCCCCTGGCGGTGGTCTCCACCTATGACAAGGTGTCGGGGTTCTCCCGGATCACCGTCAACCGGGCCGTGCCCGTTCCGGGCCTGAACGGCACCGTCTGCCCGGTGGTTTCCAGCAAGGACGGGACGACCCTCTATGGCCTGCAGGTGCATGCCCGGACAGACGAGGCGCCGATGTTCGCCCGGGGCGCCGCCGCGTCCTTCTACGCCCGGGGCGCGGCCGGCGAGAACCGCGACACGATCCCGGAACTGGCCGCGGTGGATAGCCGATTGGTGGACTACACCCACGAGACGGAGGGCTACAAGGCGTTCCAGATGGCCGGGGCGGTCGGGGCCCTGGCCTCCATGTTCGCCGGTTCCTCCGCCTACTATCACCCGCCCCAGTACCAGGGCCCGCGCTACGAGCATGTCCACTACTGGGAGACCAGCTTCATCATTCCCTTGAAGCGCGAGACTTTCCGCCAGATCCTGGGCGCCGACGAGGTGATCTTCCGGATCAACGGGAGCCGCGGCAGCACGGATCTGGTGCTGCCCTACGCCGCCCGGACCCATTTCCGCCTGGTCGAGGCCGAGCTGGAGCGGCTGGAGGCCCCCAAGGCGCCCGAGACCCCGGCCGGGGCCTCCCCGGCAGCCCGCCCCCAGGCCTGAATTGCGCGAGGACGGGGGTGACACGCCCGGAATCTCGCACTAATCTCAGTAAATGGGACATTTCTGGCAGCTGCTCACCGTCGCCGCCGCCGCCTTCGCGGCCGGCACCGTCAATTCCATCGCCGGGGGCGGGACGCTGATCTCCTTTCCGGCCCTGCTGGGCATCGGCCTGACCGGCCAGCAGGCGAATGTCACCAGCACGATCGCCCTCTGGCCCGGTTCCATCGGCGGCTTCCTGGGCCACCGCAAGGACCTGGCGGGCACCAAGAAGTTCGCCCTGCGGCTGTGGCCGCCCTCCCTGCTCGGGGCCGCGCTGGGCGCCTACCTGATGCTGGTGACCTCCTCCAGGACCTTCGACCAGCTGGTGCCCTGGCTGATCCTCACCGCCACCCTGCTGATGGCGGCCAACGAACCGATCTCCAAGATGATGGGTCATATCCACGGCGGCGAGCGGTCACGCAACTGGTGGCTGGGGGCGATCGCCTTCCAGTTCCTGGTGGGCATCTACGGTGGCTACTTCGGCGCCGGCATCGGCATCCTCATGCTGGCCGCGCTCAGCCTGCTGGGCCTGACCGACATCCACCAGATGAACGGCCTCAAGAACTTCCTGGCCCTCTCGATCAACGGCGTGGCGATCTTCTGCTTCCTGGGGGCCGAGTTCCTGTTCCACCCCGGCAATGTGGTCTGGGCCTCGGTCGGGCTGATGGCCGTGGCCTCGGTGGCGGGGGGGTTCTTCGGGTCGCACATGGCCCACCGGGTGGGCCGGAAGACGGTCCGGGCGGTGGTCATCGGCGTGGGTTTCGTGCTCACCGCCTGGTACTTCTACAAGCTCCACGGCGGCTGACAAAAAAAGCGGGCCGGAGCCCGCTTTCCCTGATGCGTGGGACCCGGGCTCACTTGCCCTTGTAGTCCTTCAGCCAGGCGACATCGACTTCGGCGGCCTTCTTGGCGGCCTTGGTGGTCTCCAGGTACTTGCCCATCTCGGTCAGCTCGCCACCCTTCTTGGGGGCGCCGACGTGGCAGGAGGCGCAGTTCTTGACGGAGGCGATGCCCAGTTCCTGGGCCTTCTTCACGAAGGGCATCTTGGCCTGGGCGGGGGTGGCCACGGCGACGAGCGCGGCGGCGGCGAGGACGAACAGCGAGGAGCGGCGCAAGGTGCCTCCTGGGTGGGCCCCCAGCGATGGGGGAAGGTGGAAGTTCCTAGGATAATGGTTTTTGCGATGATGTCATCAGGAATTACCCGGCAAAATTAATGATATAGACATCTTTAATTGTGTTTGGACGCTCGAACCATATATATCGCGCTTACCCCTGGGGCGTATTCGAAGCTCCGGACGGCCCGGAAGCCCTGGCGGATCCAGAATGGCCCCGAGTCCTGGACGGCCACCAGCCCGAACCGGTCCAGCCCGAGCTGCCCGGCCAGGGCCGAGACCCGGGCCAGGAGCGCCGCGGCCGCCCCCGTCCCGCGGCGCTCCGGGAGCACCGCCAGGTCGTGGATGTAGAGGCAGTCGCCGGCCCCGGACGGGGTCGCGGGGCCGTCCAGGGGTACGGTCTCGCCGGCCGGCCAGGGGTGGCAGAAGACATAGGCGCAAAGTCGGCCGTCCCCATCCAGCCCCAGGCAGCCTGGCGGGAACCCGGCCAGCTTGCGGGCGAAAGCGCCGGCTCCCTCCTGGAGCGCCGGCGGATGACACGCCCGCTGCACCGCCAGGATCCCGGGGAGGTCGGCCGGGGTGAGCAGGCGCGGGGTCAGCGGGAGCATGGCCCCGCCAGGATCTCCGGAAGGTCTGGAGCCGTCTTCAGGCCAGGGCGGAGAATCGGCTGCCGGGGTTGGTCCGGGGGGCCTCGCCGACCTCGGGGGCGCCGCTCAGGGATTCCTGCCGCTCCTGCTGGGCGGTTTCCCCCACTTCCGAGGCCTTGGCCGCCGGCTTGGGGGCGGTCAGCGCCGCGGTGGCCGACGATGCGGCGGAAAGACCTTGGATGGAACTCATGGCAACCTCCTGGAATTTCGACCATGGGGACGTCCGTGTTCCCACATGTATCTAATTCGGTCGCCGGTTCGTCCGACTTGAGCCTTGATTTTGAAAAGTTCATTGGTAATAAACAATGAAAGGGTCGTCTATTCAGCCCTTCCGCTTGGCCCACAACCCCCGCAGGCCCCAACCCAGGTAGCCCTGGACGGTATGCTTGCGGCGGTCGCCGCGGCGGCGCTCGGGGGTGTGGGGAAGGGCCACCTTCCGGCGGTCGGCCTTCCGGGTCTCCTCCTGGCTGATGGCATGCAGGACCAGGGCGAAAAACACGATGACCAGAAGGATCAGGTAGAGGGTGTCCCGCATGTCCGCTCCAGGAAGCCAGGATACATCTTCCGCGGCGGATGCCGGGCCCAGAAACGGCTTGATCCGGCCTGCGCGCGTAAGGTAGATTGTGGAATCTCCAAGTTCGCTTCCGCCGCAACCCGCCCATCCCGCACAGGTGAGCCATCGACGCCGATTCGCGGGAACGAACCCGCCCGGATCCCACCGCCCAGACCCTCCCCTTCGCCCTGGACGCGGCCCGGCGGGTCGTTCCGGCGATCCTGCTGGTGGCCTTCGCAGCCGCCCTGAGGGTCTGGCCCTTGGGGGCACTGGGCACCACGGTGCCCTGGGTGACCTTCTATCCCGCCGTGATGCTGGCCGCCCTGGTCGGCGGCGCCGCGGGCGGGCTGGCCGCGACCGCCCTGTCCTGCCTGGCGGTCGGGCTGCTTTGGCCCCTCATCAGTACGCACCCCTTCCTGCAATCCACCCCCGATTACCTGCGCATGGGGGTCTTCGCGTTCCTCGGCGGCACGTTCGCGGTGGCCGTGCAGATATTGCGCGGCACCCGCAGGTACGCGGCCCGCACGGCCCGGGCGCTCGAGGACCGGGAGCGGTTCCTGCAGGAGATCGCCGATTCGATGCCGGGCATGGTGGGCTACTGGGATCGGAGCCTCACCTGCCGGTTCGCCAACCATGCCTACCTGGAATGGTTCGGCAAGCGGCCCGCGGAAGTGATCGGCCGGTCCATGGAGAACCTGCTGGGCCCGGAGCTCCTGGCCCTGAACTTCCCCCATGTCCGGGCCGTCTTGGCGGGTGAACGGCAAAGCTTCGAGCGCACCCTGACCAAGGCCGACGGCACCCTCGGCTACACCCTGGCCAACTACATCCCCGACCGCAAAGGCGGTGGGCCGGTGGCGGGCTTCTTCGTCCAGGTCACGGACGTGACGCCGCTCAAGGCCGCCGAGGACCAGCTGGTCCTGGCCGCCAGCGTCTTCCACAACACGGTGGAAGGCATCGTCATCACCGACGCCCGGCAGAAGATCCTGTCGGTGAATCCGGCCTTCAGCCAGATCACCGGCTACGCCCCGGAGGAGGCGATCGGCCGGACCCCCCGCATCCTGAAATCGGACCACCACGATCCGTCGTTCTACCAGGGCATGTGGTCCAGCCTGCTGGGCACCGGGCGGTGGCAGGGGGAGATCTGGAACCGCCGGAAGGATGGCGAGGCCTACCTGGAGTGGCTCACCATCACCCGGATCGACGGCACCCACGGCCAGCCCACGCGCTATGTGTCGGTGTTCCATGACATCACCGAACTCCGCCGGAACGATGACCGGATCAAGCATCTGGCCTTCCACGATGCCCTGACCGATCTGCCCAACCGGGCCCTCCTGATGAACCGCCTCGAGCAGCAGCTGGCCAAGGCCAGGCGGGATGGCCGCCATCTGGCCATCCTGTTCCTGGACCTGGACCGGTTCAAGGCGGTCAACGACACCCTGGGCCATGAGATCGGCGATGAGCTGCTGAAACATGTGGCCCACCGCCTCCTGGGCCAGGTGCGGCCCGCCGACACGGTGGCCCGCCTGGGTGGCGACGAATTCGTGGTCCTGCTCGACGCTCCCTCCGGGCCCGAGGAGGTCGCCCTGATCGCCGGGCGCATCCTGGCCGCGGTCAACGAGCCGATGACCCTCCACGGCAAGCATGCCCAGGTGGGCACCTCCATCGGCATCGCGCTGTTCCCGGGCGATGGGCTCAGCCCCGAGGAGCTGATCCGGAACGCCGATCTGGCCATGTTCATCGCCAAGGAGGAAGGCAAGAACGGCTACCGGTTCCACGTGAATCCATAATCCTGAAACACCCGAAGAGCATGATTCGGGAAATCTGGCGGAGGGCCTGCGCTAAGCAATCCGCCGTATTCCCCGTCCCGTCCCGCCCCTGGACAATGATCCCTGACAAGGAGTCAGGAAATGGAGCGGATCGTGTGGAACCGTGAATGGGAGCTGGGTGAAGCGCACCTGGACCGGCAGCATGGTGCCATGGTGGCGGGGATCAACCGGATGGCCATGGCCCTGGAGGAGGGCCGGCCCCAGCCGGAGATCCGCAGGACGCTCTCCCTGCTCCTGATCTACGTGGAGACGCATTTCAGGGACGAGGAGGCGGTCATGGCCCGGATCGGTTTCCCGGATTTCGAAGGCCACCGCCACCAGCATACCGACTGCACCCGGCAGGTGGAAAGGCTGCTGAAACGTTGCCGGGACGGCGACCCGGGGCTGCTCACCGAGCTGATGCGGTTCCTCGCCTACTGGTTGACGGAGCACCTGGATTCCGCCGACCGCAGCCTCGCCCAGTTCATCAGGCTTGGGGCGACGGCCTGACCCGGCGCCTTCAGGCCGCGGACCGGGCCTGGGCATGCCGCATACCCAGCAGCAGATTCTCCTTCCAGGTCAGGATCTGGTCGATGGAGACCCGATTGACGTGGGCCAGGCCGGCCAGGGTGTCCTTTCCCATCAGGTAGTCCAGGGCGATCAGGTGCCAGCGCTCAACGTGTCCGCAGCTTGAGGGAGGTTTCATGGCCTATTCTCCAAAGCGGGATGATCCGCTGGGGAGAAGCTTCGGGTACTGGCCGTGAAATCGGCATTAAGATCCACCGGGGGGCCGTAAAGATTTCATATCCACGCGGTGGCAGCCTGAAAGACCTGGAACGCGGCTGATCCGGACGTTTTCGGAAACGTTAAGAAACTGATCAAGCACAGACGGGGTGCCCTGGCGGGCACCCCGAGGGCTGAAAATAGGCTGGCGTCTCGGTTCCCCGGGACACCAGCGGTTGTAGGT
>Ga0316221_1001471_pt1 | contig 24456 bp, 31 predicted proteins | sample TBH18007metaG_FD_206003 | JGI IMG/M metagenome (GOLD analysis project Ga0316221, IMG submission 206003) | Freshwater microbial communities from Trout Bog Lake, Wisconsin, USA - TBH18007 | ecosystem: Environmental > Aquatic > Freshwater > Lake > Hypolimnion/Profundal zone | place: USA: Wisconsin... | reverse complement strand
CTACTAAACATAGATTTCGAAACAGCGACATTGTCTTATGTTGAAAAAGGAAAAATTGTACGCACAGGTTGGCCCATGGAGTATATGGATTCAACTCTTACAGTATACAAGAACATGCCCAAGCGTGATCTTATTCTTTTTCCGCATCGCATCGCACCTGAGAAGCAAGTTGAGATTTTTCGAGACTTGGCTACACACTTACCAGAGTATGAATTTGTAGTGTGTCAGGATCATCAACTAACAAAAAATGAATATCATAACTTGTTAGGCGAAGCAAAGATAGTGTTTAGTGCTAACTTACAAGAAACACTAGGTATTAGTTGCTACGAAGGTGCGGTGGTTGATGCTATTCCTATGGTTCCGGATAGACTTAGTTACACAGAAATGTACTACGACACATTTAAGTACCCAAGTAAATGGACTGAAAGTTTTGATGCTTATACAGTCTATAGACCAGACCTGTGCTATAAATTAGCCAATTACTTGAAAAATTACAAAAAATTCTTACCGACTCTCCGTAAACAAACACACGACTTAACAGATCACTTCTTTAGTGCTACAAATTTATTGAATAATATCAAATGAGTAAAACTTTAAAACCAAAAATAGGAATCGTCGGATTAGGATTTGTAGGATCCGCAATTTGTCAGGCATTTGAATTGTCCTGGTCTCATATAATTATTAAGGACGACCCTGCTAAAGGGTTTGTAGCATTTGAAGATGATCTTCGATCATGTGAAGGAATATTTGTATGTGTTCCTACACCTCAAGGTGATGATGGAGTATGTAATACTTCAATCTTAGAACGTGTATTAGAAAGACTTGCTGGCATAAACTACAAAGGTGTTATTATTAGTAAATGTACAGCACCTCCAGATGTTTATGAAAAATTAGGTATAGTGTATCCTAATCTAGTTCATGCTCCAGAGTTTTTAACAGCCGCCAATGCCGAACAAGATTATCTAAATGGATATTTTGCTATTATTGGCGGAAATATTAAAGCATATATGATGGAGGCTGAACGTCTTATACGTATTACCCAATCTCAATTAAAAGAAGTCCGACACGCATCTATAGCGGAAGCCGCATTGGCCAAATATGCTATCAATACATTCCTTGCTAGTAAGGTAGCGTATTTTAATGAATTATATCAATTATGTAATGCCACCGGATGTGATTACAATACCGTAAGAGAATTGTTTATTTTAGATAATCGTATTGGTAAAAGTCATACGCAAGTTCCAGGACCAGATGGTCATATGGGATTTGGTGGTTATTGTTTTCCAAAAGATACAAGTGCGTTGTTAGCATATTCCCACAAGGTAGGCTCGCCATTAACTATATTGGACGCAGTAACTAAGAAAAATACTCTATTGAGATTGACAGAGCCTAAATAAACCAGTATAATAACTTAATGACATCCACGTCATAAACTCGGAGAATAAAAATAAATGTACGATAAAGCATACGAAAGTAACGACAACGAAGGAATCCCTTTAAGCACAATTATTCGTAATCGAATGAAACAAGAAGGAACTCGTTTCTGGGCAGGCGACAATATTTCAAATTATATTACACCGGCTACAAAAAATGAATTAATTGTAGAGGCAACTCAGGCATTTGAAAAAGTATTAGATACTCTATTAATTGACCGCGAAACAGATCCTAATAGTAAAGGCACAGCCAAACGTTTGGCTAAAATGTATTTTAATGAGATAATGGCAGGTAGATATGATCCAGCACCAGATGCTACAAGTTTTCCAAACGAAGTTGAAGATGGCTACAAAGGTATGCTTGTTGTACGCTCTGAGTTACGAAGCATGTGTTCACATCACCATCAGCCTGTTGTTGGTGTTGCTTATATTGGCATCATCGCCGCTGACAGACTTATCGGTCTATCTAAGTATACTAGGATCGCTCAGTGGTGTGCTCGCCGTGGTACGTTACAAGAAGAACTTTGTAACGACATAGCACGTGAAATTAGCAACGCAACTGGCTCAAAGAACGTAGCAGTATATATTCAAATGACACATGGTTGCTGTGAGAATCGAGGTATCATGGCTAAGAGTTCATTAACTCAAACTACAGTATTAACAGGTGCTTTCAAAGACGATGCTGATACTAAGAAAGAGTTCTTTGACAACATCAAACTACAACAAGAGTACGCAACTAAATGATGAGCGATATAATTCTTCTCTTTGTTGTGTTAGGTCTTGGCATGTTAATTGGACACAATTGGCACTGGGAAAGCGAACGCAAGTATAAAGCACGACTATTAAAAGAATTAGATAACGAACTTAAAGATGAATTAATTGTAGCAAAAAATCTAAACGATAGTCTTAAACAAGACTTATCAGAATTAAAGAGTAAACTACGTAAACTAGAATTGGAGAAAAGAAATGGCAACTAAACAAAAGGAAACTAAAATGTCAAAATTGAACAAACTAAGCAAAGTAAACGAATCAATTACTATCAATCGGTATGACAACGGCTTTATGGTCGAAGTCGGCGGTCGTGATGATGAAAACGATTGGAAGACAGCAAAAGTTCTATGTAATACAGAAGAAGAAATGATCGCTGTAGTACAAGAATGGAATTCAATGGACGTAGAATAAAATGAAAATGTTTCTAAATTGGCTTGACCGTATTGGTCGCAAACGTATCATTATGGATCGTGAATCTAACGAGCCGTATTTAGAAAGATATTACCTATTTCTTAAGGAAAGAGATAGTTTCCCTTTCAACGTGTTTTTACATAAATTCTTAAAAGGTGATCCAGATGACGTACATGATCATCCATGGCCTTACGCTACTTTGATTCTTAAAGGTGGCTACTATGAATGGATTCCACAATTTAATACTGATGGAACAAAATCGTGTGAAGTCCGTAAATGGAGAGGTCCTGGTCATTTTCGTATTTGTAGCCCCAATAGTTATCACCGTATTGAATTGAAGAAAGGCGTAACTGCTTGGACATTGTTCATGCCGGGGCCACATAAACGAGATTGGGGATTTTGGGTCAACAATGAATGGATACAACACGAACAATACTTAAAGGAACGCAGTGGACAAACTAATTATTAAAGACAGAGAATATAAAGGACTTATACATAAAATTTGTCGCGAGATTGCGAATAGCAAATGGCGACCAGATTATATTGTAGGTATTACTCGCGGAGGTTTAACTCCTGCTGTAATGATTAGTCAATATTTTAATATTAAGATGAATAGTCTTGATATTAGTCTTCGTGATGGCGGAGACCTTGTTTCTAATGCTGGTATGTCAAGCGATGCTTTTGGTCATAAAGATTATGATCCAATGGCATCCGGCGATGGTAAGAAAAAGATCCTTATTGTAGATGACATCAATGATACCGGTGCCACATTTAATTGGTTAATGAATGATTGGCAATCTTCTTGTTTCCCCGGTGATGATCGTTGGGAAAATGAAATATGGAATCATAATGTTAAGTTTGCTGTAGTAGTTGACAACCTTGCTAGTGAGTGTAAAATTAAAATGGACTTTGTAGGCATGGAAGTCAACAAATCCGAAAAGGATGTATGGATCGAATTTCCATACGAGGAATGGTGGACTAAATGATAAAAATAAAAGATGGCAGTAAATGGGCAGGTACTGGATCAGATATATTTTACGTAATACATACAGTTGAAGTAGACGGTCATACCTGGGTTCATTATAGAAAAAATAAAGAACCTCGGGAATACAGTTGTTACTTAGAAAGTTTTTTAGAAAGATTCAGAGCATTACCGGACTAAGGAAATAAAATGAAATTAACAGCAGGTGATATAGGTGGAGAAATTGTTAAAGACAACGAAACCTATCTTCTTAAAGATAATAAAACATTAAAGAATCTTGTATTGAGTTCTACCAAACTCTACAGAGGACAACAAACACGTGGTCACCGTCATCCAGGACAGGAAGAAGTCTATTTCTTTGTACAAGGATACGGCAAAATGATTGTAGGTGAAGAAACTGATGAACCATTTAAGGTCGGAGCAGGAGATATTGTGTTAATTCCAGATGGAGCATTTCATCGTGTAATTAATGATGGAGAAATGCATCTGCTGTTTAATTGTGTATTTGACGGAAAAAGGAATCACTAATGGATAAAATTTTTGATGGTCCAGAACATATAGAAGCAGTAGAAGTACCTTGGAAACAACGTGTCCGCGGTGACTTTCATGTGGTAGTGTACAAAGACGGATATCCTGTAACACCAGGTCATATGTTGTTTGTACCTCAGTACAATACAATAGGAGTATTGAAAGATGCGTTTGAAGATGCGCTTAGAGAAGGTAAAAGAATGGTGGAGGCCGGAGAATGCGACGGTTTCAATATTGGGCTTAATCAAGGCGAGGCTGCTGGTCAAACTGTGCCTTGGCCTCACATCCATCTCATACCGCGTAGAAAAGGCGATGTCGAAGATCCCATCGGCGGTGTACGAAATACAATACCGGGCAAAGGCAACTATCGCTCGCCGGACTATAGAGCAGATTAAACCTGTCGAGTTTAAGTGGCAGTCTGACTCCAAACAGATGGGAATTATAGCACAACAAATTGCCCCACTCCCTGCGTCATTTTTTCAATCTGTTAATGGGGGAAATCTTGGCGCAATAGGTTCGCCATATAAATATCAAGCCGGATTAGGAATAAGTATGCCGCCACCGACTACTAATAATTCTATTCAATTTAATAATAAAAACAGCCAACCAGTATTAATTATTACACACGACGGTGATGTAGAATGGCACGGCAAACCTTCTGAAGCCGCAGAAGCATTAACACGTACTTTCCAATTTAAAGTGGAAGATATGAAAGGTGTTACTAAAGCCGCACGTAGACGTTACTATTGGAAAGCCGTTGACAATTTGGCTAAAAAATCCGAAAAGATGTCGGCTGAAGAATTTGTTGACTTTGTCCGAAAACAAGCGTATACTAGAGAGTGTAGGGTATTAATAGACACATTAAAAGGTGAAGATTTATGAGTACAGCAAAAGATTTAACCGATCAATTAATTGATCGTGCTAAAAATATGAAAGAATTTATTGTTGAAAGAGAATTCAACGAAATTCCATTAAATGGAATTGTTAAATTTAATGTTCAGCATACTCAAGGGAAACCTGCCAGAATTTTTGTCTATGCCCTTTCCCAAAAGGAAGCAGAACAAATGGTCGACGAATGGTTTGAGGAAGAACAATGAAAGCGCAAACTCCAGCAGAAGGCGTTTTACTTCGAAAAGACTATGGTGATGCCAAAGTCTATAAAATTGTATGCGAGTGTGGCGATTGCGATCACTCACATGAAGTTTGGGTAGAAGCGGATGAAACCGGTGTTAGTGTTACTGTCTATACTCAACAAAAAACAAAATGGTGGGTACTTAATCGTTGGAAAAAGATTTGGACATTGTTAACTAAAGGTTACATCGAAGTTGAATCTAATCTTATTATGGGAGAACAACAGGTCCTAAACTACGCAGAAACATTGAAATCTGCTGTTAAAGATGTTAAACTGTTTAAAGCAGAACGTAAAGAAAAGTCAGCAGTGGTTAAATTAGCAGAACAAGGTGATTGTGAATGAGCAAGATTAAGATAGCGGAACTTTTCTACTCTATACAGGGAGAGGGTAGATATATGGGAGTTCCCAGCGTGTTCCTTAGAACTTTCGGCTGTAATTTCCGCTGTGCAGGTTTTGGCATGCCTAAAGGAGAACTAAGTGTTGAAGCAGAAAATGTTGACCCGTCTAAGTACACCGAGTACAAATCGCTTCCTTTGGTTAGTACAGGTTGCGATAGTTACGCTTCTTGGGATCCTCGCTTCAAGCATCTATCTCCTCTTATGGACACTGATGCGATTGCCGATGCTATTGTGGATACGTTACCGTACAAGGAATGGCTCGACGAACATCTCGTAATTACAGGTGGTGAGCCATTACTAGGTTGGCAACGTGCTTATCCAGATTTATTAGATCATCCTAAAATGGCAGGATTAAAAGAGATTACATTTGAAACAAATGGTACTCAAAGATTATCCGATGATTTTAAAAAGTATTTGTTTAAATGGAAAAATGCCGTTAAAGGTAGAGAGATCACATTTAGTGTAAGTGCTAAATTGCCATGCAGTGGTGAAAAATGGGAAGATGCTATCCAGCCCGACATTGTATGTCAATACGAATGGTTTGGTACAGCATACCTAAAGTTTGTTATTGCTACAGAAGAAGATCGAGATTATGCTCTTAAAGCCGCAAGTGAATATCGTGCGGCAGGATTTAATGGGCATGTTTACTTTATGCCAGTTGGAGGCGTTGAAAGTGTATATAACTTAAATGCTAAATCAGTAGCATTAATGGCAATGAAACATGGTTTGCGATATAGTGATAGATTGCAGGTGCCATTGTTTAAAAATGAATGGGGTACTTAATGGATAGTCAAAAACGTAGTATTGTTAAAATGGTTAGTTTTAAAATACTTACGATAGCAGTGACTATTCCAATAACAGGGCTCCGTACAGCGTTGGCGGTTCATGCTCTAACAACTATTTGTTTCTATGTACACGAAAGGATATGGAACAAGATTAAATGGGGAACCCAATGAAGAATTTTTTAAAGAAAATAACAGGAATTGAACGTTTAGAAAAAGAACGTCAAACGGCATTAGAAGCCGCGGCGTTGGCGGTAGCAACGGCAAAGGAAGCAGAAGAAGCAAAAAGAATAGCAAAGTTAAGTCCCAAGGAACTTGCCACCGAAAGAAAAGAATCTTACGTAGCAGTACTTGATACAAAAGTAAACAAAGACAATCCACGAAATGGATTTTTTGAACTTGACTGGAATGAGTTTTTTATTGTAGAATTAAAGGCCGCAGGATACAATGGCGAAACTGAAGAAGCCATTGTTGATCAATGGTTCCAAGATTTATGTAGAAATATTGGCAATGAACAAAATGTTAATATGGATCGTAGAGGTAGTGGATATATCAACGTAAACAGCCTAGGTGATGGCAGATCGGAAATTAGTTAATGACTTATATTTTAGTAGATACAGCAAATTTATTTTTTAGAGCACGTCATGTAGTGCGTGGAGATCTTGAAGAAAAGATCGGTATGTGTCTACACGTTACTTTTAATAGTGTACGTAAAGCATGGAAAGATTTTGATGGGTCCCACGTTATTTTCTGCTTAGAAGGTCGCTCTTGGCGTAAAGATTATTATAAGCCCTACAAAGCACAAAGAGCAGACGCACGATCAAAGCATACTGTCAAAGAAGCAGAAGAAGAAAAACTCTTTTGGGAAACCTTTGATACTTTTAAAGAGTACATACAAAACGGTACAAACTGTACAGTATTACAGCACCCGCAATTAGAAGCAGACGATTTAATAGCAGGGTTTATCCAAGCACATCCAAACGATGATCACGTGATCATTAGTACAGACGGAGATTTTGCCCAATTAATTGCGCCCAATGTTAAACAATACAACGGTGTAATGGGGATAACTACTACACACGAGGGATACTTTGACGAAAAAGGTAAACCCGTAAAAGATAAAAAAACAGGTCTAGCAAAACCTGCTCCAGATCCAGAATGGTTACTGTTTGAAAAATGTATGCGTGGAGATACTAGCGATAATATCTTTAGTGCTTATCCAGGTGTACGTGAAAAAGGTACTAAGAATAAAGTAGGATTAAGAGAAGCATTTGCTGATCGTAATAGTAAAGGATATTCTTGGAACAATCTAATGTTGCAGCGTTGGTCAGATCACGAAGGTCAAGAACATCGTGTACTAGATGATTATACTCGTAATGTAAAATTATGTGACTTATCCGCACAACCCGATGATATTAGAAAGTTAATCGACGAGACTATTAAAACAGAGACACAGAAAGAAAAATCAATACCGCAAGTTGGCATTCGTTTAATGAAGTTTGCTAACAAGTATGAACTACAAAAAGTTGTAGATCAGGCTCAGAGTTTTTCTGAACCGCTTAACGCAAGGTATGTAATATAACATGGAGGTAGAAATGACTACAGTAAAAGTATTGATACCAAATAAAAGTTGGCTATTAGAAAACCAAGGATCTAAATTAGGGACCTTGAGTAAAGAAAAAACAGGATATAGTTTCTTGTTAAATGGACAGAAGTATGAAATTGGAAATGCTAAAAATGTTAAAGAACAATTTGGCATTGATATTACAGAACAACTGTCTAAACCAAAAACAGTTACACCAAAAAAAGATACAGTAAACACAGTTTACGATTTTCCTTGTTCGAGTAAACCATATAATCCATTGTATAACGTTCGTAAAAAATTACCAATTTACGCAAAGAGTACAAAGAGCAAAAGTCAATATTGTGCCGGATATTATGTAATTCAATTTAGAAAAGGGTGGGTTAAGTCCTTTTGTCCTAAACTAATTACATTAGAGCGTTATCCATTTAAAGGTCCTTTTAGAACCGAACAAGAAATGAGACAACAACTAAGTATTGTCAAATGAAACCATTGAACACATTACCTATCGAAATGTTCTTAGAAAAGGCCAGAATCGCAACTAAATCTGGCCAAAAGACTCTTAATCTCGACATAAAAGACGTCATTTCACTTAGCGATAGTCTTGCTGTTGTTATGACACGTCTAGCAGGCAAATTAGACAAACAAATAGCATCAACACCAACACAAGACATTGTTACCATCGAAATGGACGGGGGCAGTTTTAAGTGATTTGAAATAAATATCTACGTACATAACCGGAGTGCGTAGATAAATGAGTCGACCAAAGCCAAACATTTTGTTAGAAGTTACAAATAAGAAAAATTACAAAGTCGAGCAAGTGCTTGAAGCCGAAGCCATTTGGGCTGTTTTCTATAAGGACAAGCCTGTTAATTTAAAAACTACTTCTGTTGTAGCACAAGACCTTGGTCCAAAATACAAGAAAGTAAGTTTTTCAAATTCGGGACACGCTTTCAATCTTGCTGAAAAATTAAATAAACTATACAACTGTACAGACTTTTCAGTTTATAAGTTAACAAATGGCGAGAAAACCCAAATACCGACCGACTCGTAGAGAGATCATAACAAACGGCCTAATTGAAAAATTAGGGTTGGATATCAGCGAGATCAAAAAGTATCATATGCTTTGGTGGTTAAACCCTAGAGCAAAAAGAACCGGCGGTATGCGATTGAGTTCCGAAGGATACGAAGCACTACGTAAATTAGATTTAGAAGAGTTTTCTGTAGACCTTCCAGAAGATATAGAGTTTACAAACCAAACATTTCTTTGGTTAGACAAGTACGTAGACTGCCCATATTATCTTACCCACAAAAATATCAAACTATTTGACAGTAGTATGGCTGTCCAATTAATTCTTTTTTCCGGCAATATCCAAAAATTTGGACTTGCTCGTGCTAAGAGTGTTGCGTTAAAACAACAACAAAATAATCTTAAAAAAACCGATTGACGTTGACGTCGGTACCGTGTATAATTATTACTGTTAGTTAGACACTTAAACACTTTTTTAAAGGTTAAAAATGGCAGAGAAAATTTCCGAAAATCGTACAGTTACACCCAACGAAGCCAAACGTGCTATTCGCAAGTGTATCAAAATTCAGCGTCCTGTGTTTATGTGGGGCCCCCCAGGCATTGGTAAGTCTGATATTGTTAAGCAGATCGGCGAAGAACAGAGCCGTGAAGTTATTGACGTTCGATTGTCACTTTGGGAACCTACAGACATTAAAGGTATTCCATATTACAATAGTGACGAGAAAACAATGACATGGGCATCTCCTAGTGAATTGCCACAAGATCCAAATAGTACCGCTATTCTATTTTTGGACGAACTTAATTCAGCGGCTCCTGCTACACAGGCCGCGGCTTATCAACTTATTCTAAACCGCCGTGTTGGCACATATAAATTGCCAGATGGTGTTTCAATTGTTGCGGCTGGTAACCGTGAAACTGACAAGGGTGTTACATATCGTATGCCTAGTCCGTTGGCAAACCGTTTTGTTCACATTGAACTTAAATCAAGTTTTGACGACTGGCTACAATGGGCTACCGCTAACATGGTACATGAGCAAGTTGTAGGTTATGTAGGTTTTGCTAAACAAGACCTGTATGACTTTGACCCACGTTCTGGCTCACGCTCTTTTGCTACTCCACGTTCTTGGTCATTTGTTAGCGATTTGCTTAAAGATGACGACTTGGACGAAAGCACACTAACTGATTTGGTATCAGGTGCTGTTGGTGATGGTTTGGCTGTTAAGTTTATGGCACACCGTAAAGTTGCTAAACAGATGCCTAAGCCAGAAGATATCTTGTCAGGCTCTGTTAAGAAAATTGACATCAAAGAAATTTCTGCGATGTACTCACTTACTATTAGTATGTGCTACGAACTTAAAGAAATTGCCGAAAAGCAATCCAAAAAGTTTAACTCATCGGCAGATAACTTCTTTAGTTTTATGATGGAAAATTTCCCAACTGAACTAGTTGTTATGGGTGCCAAGGTTGCGTTGACAGGTTATGACTTGCCATTCGAACCTGCTGAAATGGAAAGTTTTGCTAAGTTCCATAAAGTGTACGGCAAGTACATTCATGAAGCAAACAAGAACTAATAAAAAGGGCTCTTGCCCTTTTTTAGTTTTTAATGTATAATATATTTTTAGGAGCAAAAATGTCAAAAGTTATGAAATCTGAAAAGTCAGCAAAGTTCCAAAATTTTGTTGGTAAAGAATATTCACAGGCAGATCAAAGCAAGGCCATTGACACATTAATTACCGCTCGTGTACGTTTGCTCCTACGTCATCCATTTTTTGGTAATATGGCTACACGTCTGCGTTTGGTAGATGCTAGCGATTGGTGCGGTACATTGGCCACAGACGGTCGTACATTTTATTACAATGTAGGATTTATTAATGCTTGTTCTGTACAAGAAATGGAGTTTGGCTTCGCACACGAAGTATTACATAATGTATTTGATCACATGGGACGTCGACTAAGTCGAGATCCTCAGTTGTCAAACATTGCCGCTGACTATGCTGTTAATCAAATTCTTGTAGATGAGAAAATTGGCGTAGTGCCTCATTTTATTAAAATCTTCCAAGACAACAAATACCGTGGTTGGTCATACGAAGAAATTTATGACGAGATTGAAAAGAACGCTATTAAAATTAATATCAATAGCCTTGGAGAATTGCTCGACGATCACTTAGATGATGAAGACGGTGATGGCGAAGGTGACGGCGATGGTGATGGCGACAAAGAAGGAAAAGGTCGTCCAAGACTTACTGCCGAAGAAAAGAAAAAAATCAAAGACGAAATCAAAGAAGCAATGATTTCAGCAATGCAAAATACTGAAGCAGGACGTATGCCATCTGGTATTGCTCGTTTCATTAAAGATTTAACTGAGCCTAAAATGGATTGGCGCGAAATGTTGCGTATGAATATCCAAAGTATTATTAAAAGTAATTTTAGTTTTGCTCGTCCAAATCGTAAATCACAACATACAGGTGCTGTATTACCAGGTATGATGAACGAGGACACAATTGATGTATCAGCGGCAATTGATTTGTCTGGCAGTATTAGTGACTCAATGGCTAAAGACTTCTTGTCAGAAGTTAAAGGTATTATGGATGAATACAAGGACTTCAAATTAGACTTGTGGTGCTTTGATACAGAAATTTACGGGTACCAAAAATATACTGGAGACAATGCCGAAGATATCTATAATTACGAAATTAAGGGCGGTGGTGGAACTGACTTTTACGCAAATTGGGAATTTATGAAAGAAAACAATATTGAGCCTAAAAAGTTCATTATGTTTACAGACGGATATCCTTGCGGTAGTTGGGGTGATGAAGATTACTGCGATACGCTGTTTATTATCCATGGTAGTGAAACCATAAAACCACCATTCGGTCAGGTCGCATATTATAAATAAAGTAGGTACATTATGGCTTTAGTAAGGAATAAGGTAAACCCTTTGAACGTTCTTAATTTAAGAAAGTTAAAGTATATACCGCCCAATTTTGCCAAAATGAACATTCCGTTTGAATATATACATAAAGTAAAAGATATAGACAGATGGATTTATAATAATTTAGACAGTAGATATTGTATCAGAAATGTCCAAACTGTAACCGATGATAATAAACTTACAATGGTTACAGAAATAGGCGTAGAAGATCCAAAAGAATTAACGTTCTTAAGTCTATCATGTCCGTTTCTGCATAATTAAGGAGATTTTTAAATGCCAGATAATACACAGCAAACTGCAGATCAACAAGCACCTGCGGCCGCAACACCACCAGATCTAAGTGTTACAGATCTTCAAAACTTGAGAGCAATCATTGATGTTGCTTCTACAAGAGGTGCGTTTAAAGCCGCAGAGATGGCCGCTGTTGGTACTGTTTTCAATAAGTTGGATGCGTTCCTGAACGCTGTTGCCGCACAATCACAAGCACAGCAACCAGCAACACCTCCAGCACAATAAGGAGATTTAAATATGAAACACGTCGGCAAAATGAAAAATAATAGCGCGAGAGTTGCTATTGCTTTTCGCACCCTACCAGGTGATGTACATAGTGCTCTAGTTGTTGGCACTACTGGACTACCTGACATTTACCACGACAATTTAATGTCTGTTTTAGAGAGCGATAGCGGACAGCAAGCCAGTGAGTTGGCTGATGTTCTTGCCGTGCGTAAGTTTCCAGATGGCAACAATATTTTAGAATGGTTACATTTAAATGGACACCTTAAAAAAGTTCCAACTAAAAATGTTGTTGTAACTCCAGACACTAAGACAATGCTTCCATTGGATGAGTTGAATAAAATTATTGCTGAGCAAAAAGGTTTATCAAGTGTAGAAGACTTGAATCCTGCTCCAGTAACTAATAACCCATCTGACAAGGAAAATGCAGCAAGTGCTTATACTGGTAAAACAGTTGTAACAGAAGAGAAAAAGACTCCTGCTAAAGGAACTGGTACTGGTTTTGATTTTACACCAGACGAACTTAGACAAATGGCAGATGACCATGCTAAGAAAGCAGAAACACTTCGTGCTCAAGCGGATGCTCTTGAAAATCCTCCGGCGGAGAAACCGAAGAAACGTTTGGCAAGACCGAATCGTTCTAGAAACTTAGTAAGTTAATAAAAAAGCACCCTAGGGTGCTTTTTTATTAGGTAATGTTTACCCACGCACTTCCATTATATCCTTGGAAGTGTGAACCACTAGTTACAAATACCAGCATACCTGCTTGAGGAATAGTAATGGCTGCATCACGTGCCGTATTAGTAGCGTATACAGGTAACTTCATTGTTTCAGATTCTAAACTAGAAGTAACAATGTTTGTAGCATAAACTGTATCAAATGGATCAATAGCAGATCCGATCGTATTAGCAAATCCTGTTGTACTACCAAAGAATGGTAATAGATTTTGTACATAAGAAGATGTACTATAAGAATTTACACTACGACTATTTGTTGCCCACACATTGGCAAAAGGTTTAATATTACTACCAATGTCAGTGGTTAGTCCGGGAGTTTGTGTTGGAAGTACTTGTAGTGCCTCTGGGTTAAAATTTAAGATATCAGTAATACTACCACCAGACAAACCTTTAACACTAATTAGTCCACCGATCTGATTAATAATTTGTGTATCATCACCTGAGTTTTTAATTAATGTTTGTCCAGAATTAGAACTTTGAATAACAAGTCCGCTATCAGAATTGATCTGAAGTTGTTCTGTCATAATAGGACTTGCCTTCAATACAAAGTCTGCGGCAATGTTAGCGTTTGGGCCAAACGCTAGTGCGTGTGCGGCAGTACCCCACAGGATATACCCACTACCAGTAGTCGATGTTCTTGTAACGCCGTTTGTTTGATTAGCACCGTAGAATGTAATACCTTGATACACTTTTGTATATCCAGGAATTGCGTTAATTCCATTCAGTGTAAAATCGCTGTCTGAATTTGATATTGCTGTGGCTAAAAGTGTTCCTGCTCTATTTTGAACATTGTGTTCTAAAATATTATGAGTGTAGTTTGAAGTATCATATACATTAGCATATTGAACGGTATTTGTTGCGGCTAATCCAGATTGTTGAGGACCGATGGCAATGTAACCAGAACCTGTATATAGATATAATTTTTGTTCTGAAATATTCCAAAATAAATCACCCTGTGATAAATCTGTAGGATATGTATTTCCAGAATCGATTGTAGCAACTGGCTTAAATCTTGTGCTGTTATAAACACGTAATTTTGAAGTGCCGGAATCGTACCATAACTCGCCTGTAATAGGTTTTGAAGGAGCAACCTTGCCAGCAAAATTTTCTAACAAACTCACAAGGTCTTGATTAAGTGTTGGTCCGTATCCGGAATAATTTTTACCAACAAAAGTTAGATCAGTCGTTGTATCTAACGATCCGTCATTTACTGTTGTTAATAATGTTCCGTTTGTTTTGTATAATGTATAACTCATGTTTTTCTCTATAATATATTTATGGTTTAAAATGCGCCGTAGTCATCAATCTGTATAGATATATTAATACCGTTTGAACCACTTCCGTCATACAGATATATAAACAACAATTGATTAGTTCCTATAGTACTTGCTATTTGAGCAGATAATGCTCCGTCATTGTGGAAATGTCTATCTCCTTGCGGATCAGAATATGCGTAAACTGAAGTCTTACCGTACCAGTTAGATGGATCAGCACCTGGACCATAAAAAGCATAACCTAATTCTAGATAACTATCTACCCCGGCTGAGAATCCTGTTAAGATAATATTTTCTGCTCTTCGAACATCGCTTGGATCGTACCCCATTCCGGCAAGATCATTAGCCGTTAATGTAGTATTTGGATTAACAAATGCTAGACATTTATTTGCTGTAAAATCTGTTCCATAAGAATCTTGATAATGTGTCGAAACTATCGCAATATTTTCTGTACTATATCCGTTAACATTTCCGCCTGTTTGAGCAGCCGGTCCGCCGCCACCTTCTCCGACGCCAGGTATATAAGCACTTACAATTGATTGTCCTGCGCTATTTCCAACTATAAAGGATGATGTAACAGGTACACCGCCGGAAATAATTTTCCATTCTCCGTCAACTTTTGTCCATGCTTGATCAACACGCTTCCATTGACCTCCTACTTTAACAAAAGTATCATCTATTTGTTTCCATTGGCCGTTTACTTTAACTTTACCTGTACCTAATTGTGTAAATGTAAGTAGTCCGTATCCCGAAACTCCATTACTACTGTTTGTTCCACCAGATCCGTAATAAGATATTGCGTTGCCATTTGATGATCCTGGAGGTACAAGACTAGTTCCGCCATAGGCTCCGTTACTAGGAGCGTCATCATAATTTACTGTAGGTGTAGTTGCACCACCTATCCAACCACCGCCACCACCTGGTGTTCCGGCACCACCTGATCCATAAAGATAATCATCTTCGTCATTAATACCGTTTTGACCAACTCCATACCCAGGATATCCAGCAGGATTTGTAGAATACGCACCACCTCCACCGCCACCGGCTCCGCCAGCATCTCCGTGGCCACCTTGAGCGCCACCACCGCCACCACCGCCGGCAACTACTATAGGTACACCGTTTAAAAATATTGCGCTTGCTCCGCCACCACCACCTGGACTATTATAGGTATATGAACCATCACCGATAGTAAACCCTCCGTTGCCGCCATAAAAGGCATACTTAGGATTAGTTCCTAATGGTATTCCTGTACGTGTATCCCACACAACATTACCACCGTTGTCTGAATAATCGCCTGAAGCAATAGTTACAGCAAAACCAGCAGGTCCTCCATCGTTAAGGGCATCAAATTGTAATGTATGATATCCAACATTTAAATATGTCGGTACGTATGTTGTGTTTTGAAAATCATTTGATTGAGAAATTAAACGACCGTCAATATAAAAATTTAAATGATTGTCTGCTTGACATTGAGTATAATACTGACCTGCTGAAGCGACATAAAAAGTTCTAGTTGAAGACACCCAAGATCCAACTGGATCAACTTCATTACTGTTTACCCATACAGCATAGGTATTCATAAAACCAGACCACGCATATGATAATGATACTGGATACCATACTGTTGTTCCGTTATTAACTCCGCTACCTATAATACAAGCAGAACCCCCCAAGCCACCAGATAGTAGAACACCACCCACACCATAAGTTCCAGTTCCACCGCCACCGCCAATATAAACATCAATCTCATCACCGGGGTTAGCAGTAAATGTTCCGATTATTCGATCACCATTACCGCCTTGTTCACCATTTGCTCCGTAAAAAGAATATCCGGCTCCACCTCCACCACCAGTTAAATCATAATTAATAGTGGTAGAGTAACCTGTAGGAACTACTATTGAATAGTAACCAAGTAACTGGAAACATGCTATAGTAACTTGGTTACTCATTTAAGCCTCCCTTTGGAACCAGAAATCTCCGTCTTTGCCTTGGTCGTTTGTTGGGGCATTTGTACTTACATACTGATTAGAACCATTCCATTGAACAGAGTTATCAGCAAGTCCGTGTAGGGTGTTACATGCTATATCACCTTGGACATTTACAGCGTAATTTGTTGTAGGTTGTCCTACATTAACTGTTGATACATTAATATATGATCCAGAAAGATTGCCTGAAACATTACCTGTTAGGCTACCAGTGACGTTACCTGTAACATTGCCAGTGACGTTACCTGTAACATTTCCTGTAACATTACCTGTAACATTGCCATTTAAAGGACCATTAAAACTGGTAGAATTAATATTTCCTTGATTGTCTATTGTAAAAATAGAATTTTCTGATCCGTTAGAATTATGAGATAATATTTCAAGGTTTCGACCAAAATCCATCTGTATTCTATAACCGTATTCGGTACTATAGGTATTGTTTATATACAAAGAACCTCGACCATTAGGATCAGTTGATGTAATTGTAACTGAACCGTTATCGGCAGTTATTACATTTCCATTTAAGGTACCATAAAAATTTTCCGATACAGCACTTATAGAATTAATATTACCAGTAACATTTCCTGTTATATTTCCAGTCAAATTACCAGTAACATTTCCTGTTACATTACCAGTAACATTACCTGTTAAGTTTCCAGTGACATTACCTGTAACATTTCCTGTTAAGTTTCCAGTAACATCGCCAGTTAGTGGTCCATAAAAGTTAGTTGCGGTAACTGCTGTAGCAAGAACATTACCAGTAACATTACCTTGTAAAGGACCAATGAATATATTTTCCGCTACAAACTTTTGAGCATAAACATCTCCACTACCATCTCTTAAAGCAACTGTTTGAATATCTGCCGATGTAGAAGGAAAATATTCAGCATTACTTTGTGCTGTGTTAAAAACTAAAGATGTTGCTTGAACTAAACTTGAATGATCTGGAGAAATTGACCACTGACCTTCTATTTGTCCTGTTGCTTCAGCATTGGCCGCTGTAATAAAAGGTGTAATTAACCACGGGGTATCAAATTTGCTTCCTTCAGTCATTTCCCATAAGCCATCTAATGTTCCTACATTAGTTGGACTACCTGAAGACACACCATATGTATAAATGTTAGACCACTTATTGTTAGGTATACCTAATGTTGCATTATTGTCTAGATAAGGTTTAATTACACCATTTCTAAATACAACAATTTGACCAGTTAATTGTAACTGTCCTAGTGTAGATCCTGCGCTGATTTCAGAAGTAAAGACTGTCTGATACTGTTGAGTGGCCGCACCAATTGTAATTCCAGGAGCAATAGGAAGAATTGATTCTGAATTAATGATAATACTACCATCGGGAGCACCTAATATAAGATCATTATTAGAATCGATTGTAATAGAATTATTTGCTCCAAGAGCAATACCGCTTGTAAAGTTCCATTGACTATTAATTGGTTCAGTAGTATTTCTACTTGGAATATCAAGACCTTGAATTGTTACTCCAGATTTTAAAGTTAAACCTCTAGCAATGGTAGTAAACCCTTGACTGTATTCTGCCGCAGTACCTGCTAATGTAAAAGCATCTTTAGAAAACACAGCAATAGTGTCATCATTAACTGTTACATCAATAACCGCATGGTTAGATCCGTTAATATCTTGTGCTGAATTAGAAACTAATTGTGTAACTCCAAATCCACTAACAATATTAGGACCAATTAAAGTAAAACCAGTACCTGTATCTGATTTGGCCCATAACTGTTTATTTCCACTATCGAACCAAAAATCACCTAATTTCAATGTAGTAGGCGTACTGGTAGAAATTTCTGTTACACCTAGTGTTCTCCAATTAGCACCATCATAAATTTTTGGTTTTAAATATTTTGTATCTTTATTAAACCATAGTTGCCCTTCTAAGGCAGGACTAGGAGGATTAATACCAGCAAAATTCTGTAACAAATACAAAAAGTTTTCATTTTGTCTAGTACCGTATGCTGTAGTATTTTTACCAATCAGGAATAGAGGCGTTGTCTGTTGGGCATCAACAGAGCCGTCTGCGATGGTTACTAAGTTTATTCCATCATACGTGTTCAATACATAAGGCATGCTCTTTTATTCCTTTATTTTACAAATTTCTTAAAAATACCCAATCGTTAAATCCTGGTACTTGTGTGAATGATAACGATCCGCTAGGTGTCGCATTAGGCGCTGTGTTAGTTAATACTGTTTGAGTACTTAATACTTCAACTACAATTTGTCCGTTAGTATATCCAGTTCCTGAAATAACAGCACCAGCATATATTCCATCAGTTTGTGAAACTGTTAATAATGTGCCTGTACTTGTTGCGCTAGCATCACCATTAGAAACAAAGTTAGTAACAACTGTTTGTGCCGCAGATGTTGAAATACTAATTACTTGGAACTGTTTAATTGAGTAATTTACAGTATTCAAAGGTGGAGTAACTGTTACAGTACCAGCAACAGATGTTACAATAGTTGTAGCGGTCGACCATGTAGTAGAAGTAACAACAATTTGTGTACTTGTAGTTGTACTTGTACCAGAGCCTGTAGTAATAGTTACAGTTGATGTGCCTGTGCTAACAACAATAGATTGTGCTGGAATTTGATTTTCATTGATACTTAAAGTAAATGTTCCACTGTTTGCTGTATATGAAGCACATAAAACATTACATCTTGCGCCAGGAGGTTGAGCATAATAAATTACATCACCACCATTAACTGGCAATAGTTGTTTAACATAACCCAATACTTGAGCGTTAGTGTTAGTAAATCCACTAATATCTATTTGAAGTGTGTAAGGTTTACGTCCACCGTATCCGCCAGTTGCTGCAGCAATACTATTATCAACATAGTCCTTGGTAGCCGCAACTTGTCCGCTATCAGAACTTAAAGTTGACTTCATGTTCTGGATCTGAGAATTGTTTAAATTAATAGAACCGTTGCCAGGATTAATTTCTAAACCAAGCGTTGTAGAAATAGTTCCGGAAGTTAAAATTAATTGACCTGCTGGATCTGTATCTGAACCGATAGTTAATTCTAATACTCCAGTTAATGTTTGTAGCCCATCTGCTTTGTTAATTTTAGGACCTAAAGAATAGTTTCCATTACCGTCAGTGGTAATCATTGGGAACCCGCCTAAATAATAACCTGCGCTAGCGGCTGAAGATTCAAGTCTAATACTGTTTACAGTTGTTCTCCATTGATTATAATTGTGTTCGTATAACCAAAACACACCATTATTAACTGAGTTTGTTAATACAATACCACCTTGATTAGCATTAACAAATTGAGAAGAACTGTAACCTGCTCCGATACTGATCCAAGAAGGATTAAATTTTACAACGGACGAAGCATCATTGTAAGCATTAGTTCCAGTAGTAACAGTCAATCCAGAGTATACTGTTAAATTGTTATTAATTAACGCAGGACCTTCAACGTCAAAAGAATATCCAAAAGTAACAGTTGTGGTATTAATACCAACACCTCTGTTAATTCCATCAACTATCATGCCAGTAGTAGTTGAATCGAACCCAAACGTTAGATAAGATTCAGCAACACTATTGCGAATAATAGTTGTGCTAGTATTGTTGCTCTTAGAGTATAATAAAATTCCGTTTGTTGAACTTGAATTTAAAACTTCTAAACCGCCATCATTACTAATTTCAATAATTCCAAACGTACGATTATCTTGATTGTTAAGCATAACGTTAGAAGAATCATAACCTTGGAAAGAAACTGCGCTTGTAGCAGTACCGTAGATTTGTAAACCAGGTACCGCAGGGTTAAGAGTCAACCCAGGTTGAATAGTTGTTGTACTTGCTATATACAAAGCGTTTGACGCAGGATTTAATGAAATTTGTTTATCACTAAACCATGCCAATAATGTACCGTTATCGTAAACAGATACAATATTTCTTGCTACGTTTGTAGAATCTATTACAGTTTCAGATAACGCGCCAGTTTTTCCTGATGTGTCACCGTATGGCTTTCCAGGATTTAATAAATTAATACCATTGTAATACCATAGTTGATTATTAGTTGTGTCAAACCAAAAATCTCCGTTGACTAATGAGGAAGGTTGAGTAGCACTTGCTATTGGTGCTCCTACAGATTTCCATGTATCATTTGTATAAAGGTTCAATGAACCCGTTAATTTACTGTACCATAATTGTCCTTCCATAGGACTGATAGGTGGAGTATTGTTAGCAAAGTTTTCTAAGAGATGAACAAAGTTATTATTAACAGCAGACCCATACCCATTGTAGTTTTTTCCTACCAATGTAAGACTAGTACTAACAGAATCTTCAGTCTGATCTGCTAATAGTGCTAAAATTTGTCCGTTAGTATAAGTTATTGTGTATGACATTGTCTTAGATCTTTATAATATAGTTCATTGCTTGATAATAAATTCCGCTGGTACCAGAACTAGCAATTTCTCCAGCAACATCGGAAACTCCTACCGCAAAATTTTGTGCCAATTGTTGATTAGGCGTTGTGTTATTAGTTAATCCTGCGGCATTGTTAATAGTAGTACCAGATAAATTTGGATAGTTATTCATATCATCGTAACCTAAAGGTATACGAGATCTCAAATCAGGTAATCTAAATTCCGAAGATACTGAACCTTTTCCGTATAGGTATCCTATAGTGTTGAATAAGTTTTGATATATTCCGTCACTTTCGCCTGTATCAACTAACGCACCGTCACATAGTAACCATCCGCTAGGAATCTTACTTACTAAACCAGCATAAGGTAGCACTGATCCAGTAGGTACTAAATTTGCATATATGTCTTGTAGATAATTACCTTTGGTAATTTGCTGTAGTCCACCATTATTAGAAACTAATATAGTAGAAGTACTTTGTACAGATGTAATTACTGTTTGACTTGTAATAGCAGTCGGTGACAATAATGCTTCAAACGCATAATAAGATTGACCATTTGCCTGTGTTGGAGCCGGGCCGCCGCCGTATGTAAATCCGCTTGCTTGGATTTGTCCTTCAATTTTCCAAGTCGCCGCATTAGTTAATGTACTTGCTCCACCTGCTAAATTACCAATAAATGTTGTACTTAAACTAGTGCCACCACTAAAATTAATTCCAAATAAATTTACATTCGCAGGAAGGGATATTGGAATTCCACTATTGTCGGCAATAGTTATATGAGAAAAATCAATAACTGATTCTACTTGATACAGGTATTTAGGTCCAACATTATTAACAAGAGCAAAAGGACCGCCAATAGATAATTGAACTCCGCTTGGTCCTGCTGATCCATTTGTTAAAGAAAGAGGACTACCGCCGTAACTTGTTGAAACACGTATACTGTTTCCAGAAATACTTTGTACGTAATAGGTTGTAGATGTAGTCAGACCGCCAAATGTTGCTCCAACTGTGCCTGTTAATGTGACAGGTATGTATGGAGGACTTCCAACTGATGCTGTTCCCGTAACAGTAAATGGTAGTGCTCCAAACCAACTGCTACTAACAGTGATATGTGTAGAGTCAACAATATTTTGAATGAAATATGTAGTCGAAGTACTAACGTTGCTGGCCCCAACAGTTCCAGTAAATTTAATACTCATTCCTTCAGCAAGGCCTGCTGTACTATTAACAATAAACTGATTAGGATTAGATCCGCTTCCGGGGTATATACCTGTTACAGTTACCGTTGAAGGAGTGTAAGAAAATGTTACAGGCATTCCTACATTAACACCTGCTATTGAACTTAGCACAATTAAATTAGTAGTTACTTGTGTTATTGAAGCAGTAGGGGTTAATGGTGTATATGTAAAATATATAGGATCACCTGTTCTTAATTCTCCTGTGGAAATATTAACAAGTAGATTGCCAACCGCATTAGTTCCTGCTACCGCGCCAGATGCCGCCTCTGGTGCTGAAAACACCTGAGAGTATATTGTACCAAATGGGTATGTCGGAGATCCAATATCTGGAGCATTGTTGCCTGTACCAACTGGCAGTAACGCAGAAGTTGTTTTAGGCCAGTTTGATGTTCCTAAATAAGTGGTTCCTGTAATATAAGCATTAACTAAATTACTATTACCGTTAACAGTTAATACATTGTTAACTGTTACAGCACCGCTAGATACCAATCCTGTTGTACTTGTTGTTAACGAAAGTTGTTTTCTAATAGTAACATTGCCATTAACATCTAATGATTGATTAGCCAATGGAGTTGAAGATGTAGGAATATTAATACCAATACCACCAATACTTCCATCAATTGTTAATAATCTTAAAGGATTACCGGAAGGATTTGTTACTGTAACATTAAATGTTCCAGCAGGAACAGGATTACTAATATTTGCCTGATATCCATTAGTTTGACTTAACACCCAAGGACTTGTAGTTCCTCCGCTTGAAGATTGACCAATGCCAATTTGACTAGCAAATAGTGTTGCGTTGATTGTACTGTTAACGTCTGTTCTTACAACAGCGTTTCCTGACAACACAGAACCATCTGCTAAATTTAATCCATTAGCAGTACTGGCTGTGGCATTTAACTGACTGTTGAATACTGAACTTAAATTAATACCAGGTTGTAATTCTGTAAATCCGTAAATAGGAGGCTGAGGATAAAATACTTCACTGGCAATTACTTCAACAACTTGATCATTAATATAATTTTTAATAACATTGTGAACAGCGCCAGAATTATCTGTAATAGTCTCAGCATAACTACCAGTCTTTAATACACTAGAATATGTAGGTCCGATTAAAGTCCATGATGTTCCGTCTTGTGTAATATATAACTGTGAACGAGATGTATCTACCCATATATCACCAGGATCAACTGATCCACTTGGTTGTTTTGATTGTTGCCAAATTCCGTTAACAGGCTTCCACAATGTGCCATCAAAGGCTTTTATCTTATTGCCAGTTAATGATGCGTTAGATGTATCGTACCACAACTGTCCTTCGGTAGGATGTAACGGAGGATTTGAATTAGAAAAGTTTTCTAACAGATATAAAAAATCTTCGTTGACTGATATGCCAAAACTAGGAGCATTTTTTCCAATAAAAGTTAAACTTGTATCGGTATCATTTGTTGTGCCGTCCTGGACTGTGATTGCCTGATTTTGTTTAGTCGGATCTGATTTGTAAAGAATGTAAGGCATCTACTTAGGCTCCAGTTCCGCTAATACTTTGAATTCTAATTGTGTAATCAATTTGAATTAAACGGTTTAATGATTTCTGCACAGGGTGAAAAATAACATGAGTTAATAGTGAACCCACATTAGCACCAACAGGACTATACGCTTTTAAACCAATTTCATCAAAAATAAAATCATTTGAAAGATTAGTTCCTGTATCAAATGCTAGTTGTCCGCTAGGTTCTCCAAAATCTAACAAACAACTAACCAATAAATCTGAATATGTTGCTCCCGAAACATGACGATATTCCATGTAATTGCGAGAAGGATCTAAGTCATTAACGCTTTGAGCATCGACGTTTTTGTAATATGTTTGATTGTATAACTGGCTATTAACGCCTAATGTATTAGGAGTTAGATATGTAATAATTCCTGTAGGATCAATACGTGTGCCACCGTTACCAAATGCCATTTCAGATATAAATCCTTGACCCAAGTTACCAATACTTTGTACTAAAGCAATACTAAAATTTTCGTAATGAATAGCATTTCGCTTATCTACAAAGACTTCTTTTGTTTCAGGATCAAAAATTTTGATGTGACCTTGGAGTTTTACACCCCCTACATCGCCCATCTGAGGAGTTGGTTTTGGTTGTTGTGGCATTTTATTCTCGTCTGTATTCATAGTGCTATTTATTCTTTAAAAATTAGGCGATCTGAGTTCTTCCATTTACGGTATACCAGTGTGTTCCGTCATAATAACAAGGCTGAGCACCCCCAGATGCATCGGTTACAAAAACCATAGCACCTTTCTGTGTAATTGGTCCAATACTGTTTAA
>Ga0316221_1001469_pt1 | contig 24463 bp, 19 predicted proteins | sample TBH18007metaG_FD_206003 | JGI IMG/M metagenome (GOLD analysis project Ga0316221, IMG submission 206003) | Freshwater microbial communities from Trout Bog Lake, Wisconsin, USA - TBH18007 | ecosystem: Environmental > Aquatic > Freshwater > Lake > Hypolimnion/Profundal zone | place: USA: Wisconsin... | reverse complement strand
ATTACGACTCGCTTTAAAAGAAGAGCTGACTAAGTTAAAAAGCAAATCGATTAAATCTTTACTGTTGACTCGATATGAGCGTTTAATGGGTTACGGAAAATTTAAAGAAGTTGTAATTAAGCAACCAGCTGTAAAATTGTAAGGTGTCTAAAAGTAAGTTAATTTCTACCCGACTTAAACACCAGACGCTAGCGACTAGTGTCATACAAAATCATGTCAACAATTTCATCACTGCAAACCTGAAGCCAGGACAGCATCTACTTCTGGCCTTAAGTGGAGGAATGGATTCCTGTGTGTTGTTGCATTTACTAGCTGAGGCCAAGTTGAGTTTGGCTTTTGAATTGTCTGCTCTGCACGTGCATCATGGTTTAAGTCCTAATGCCGATGAGTGGGTCAGCTTTTGTTCGAAGCAATGTCAACTGTTAGAAGTGCCTCTGAAAATTGTGCACGTAGCACTTAAAAAGAATACAAATCTAGGTGTAGAAGCAGAAGCAAGGCAATTACGTTATGAGGCACTAAATAACGCAACCGTAGATTTTCTCGTGACAGCTCATCATGAGGATGATCAGGCAGAAACCCTGCTATTGCAATTGATGCGTGGTGCAGGCGTTAAAGGTTTAGCTAGTATGGCTGCAGTTAGTCAAGCGCGGCGTTTACTGCGTCCTTTGTTAGGATTGTCTAAGCAACAGTTACTAAGTTATGCGAAGTTGCAGGCTATTTCTTGGTGTGATGATGAGAGCAATAGTAATACGCACTTTGAGCGCAATTTTGTGCGCCATGAGTTAATGCCTATGTTAGCCTCGCGAACGCCCGCAATTTCTTCTGTATTGGCAAGGACAGCATTACATATGGCAGAAGCTAATGACTTACTTACTGATTTAGCTGGTATCGATTCAACTGCTTTAGTGTATGAAAATAGTGTTTGTGTTAAAGGTTTACGCAACCTTAGTCTGGCGCGAGCTAAAAACTTATTGCGCTGGTGGATTGCACAAAATCAATTACTTATGCCGCACGCAGAACAATTAAGCGAAATGTTACATCAGTTATTGGATGCTAAGGCTGATGCTAACATTAGCATTCCTTTGCAGCATTTAAGTTTAAAGCGCTTTCAGCAACGCATTTACCTGTGCCGTGAGCAAATAGCTCAGGACTTCGATTTAGTATGGGCTGGAGAGGCGCAACTCCCATTGCCTGGTGGAGGTCAATTATTTTTCAAACAAGTCGTGGGAGCTGGTTTGGCTCTTAAGCATGGGATGACGAAGCTTCGAATCACAAATCGTGATGGAGGTGAACGCTTTAAGCCCAATGCATTAAGGCCGACGCGTACCTTAAAGCATTTGCTTCAAGAAGCAAATATCCCACCTTGGCAGCGTACTAATTTGCCACTTATATACTGGCACGACACCTTAGCTTGTGTGCCAGGAGTTGGAATTACACATGAGTTGCAGGCGTTTGGCGATGAGGTTGGTCTAGAAGTTAGTTGGCAGGATGCAGTGGACGACTAACTTTAAGCCATATCATCTCATGATGATCTAAAAGTTTACCCCTAAAAAACTACTTTTATCAGTTAGCGCGTAAAACCTCATGCTTTAGGGCGAGGATCTCAAAGTATTATCTTCAACTGCTGCCATATATTTTCTAAAATCATAGATTGAGCTTTTGCATTGGGGTGCAACCCATCATCTTGAATTAAGTCGGGCTGATTTTCCATGCCCTTAAGCATAAAAGGCACAATCAGAACTTTGTGTTCTTTGCTTAACAGTTGATATTTTTGAGAAAATGACTGTGAATACATAGAACCGTAATTGGGAGGTATTTTCATGCCAATTAGGAGTACTTTTGCGCCATTCTTTTTGCTTTTTACAATCATTTCGCTCAAGTTAGCTTTCATCAAAGGTAGTGGCAGTCCTTGAAGTCCATCGTTAGCACCTAGTTCTAGAATGATTATATTGGGTTGATGCTCTTTTAGCGTTGCACTCAGTCGACTAAGACCGCCGCTTGTTGTTTCGCCACTGACACTTGCGTTAATAACTTTGTATTGTAAATGTTGCTCTTCTAGCCTTTGTTGTAGTAGCCTTACCCATCCTAGTTGTTGCGGTATGCCATAAGCTGCTGATAGGCTATCACCATAAATTAAAATGTTCTTATCTGCCGCATAAGTCGGCTCTGTTTGAAAAATAAGGCAACTTAATCCCAGTAAAAAGGGACTTAGCAATAAGTATCTCATTATTGAACGTAATCGGAAAAACATAGATGCAACGCACTCCCATTATTCAAGCACAAAACTTATCTTACGAAATTGCTAATCATGATAACTATATTCGCATACTACAAGGTTTAAATCTAACTATAAACGTTGGAGATCAGGTCGCAATTATAGGGAGCTCGGGTTCGGGAAAGTCTACTTTACTCAGTTTGTTGGCGGGTCTTGATGTACCAACGAGTGGACAGGTGTTGGTGGAGATGAAAGCATTTAGTAGCTTAGATGAAGATGGGCGCGCGCTGGTGCGGGCGCGAAACATGAGTTTTGTGTTTCAGTCATTCCAGTTGTTACCAGCGCTTACTGCGCTCGAAAATGTCATGCTTCCACTACAGTTGACACAAAATATCAATGCGCGTGAGTTAAGTCTGCAAGCCTTAGAATATGTAGGTTTAAGCCAGCGCTTACAGCATTACCCAAAACAATTGTCAGGTGGCGAGCAACAACGAGTGGCTATCGCACGGGCTTTTGCCACCAAGCCGCATATTTTATTTGCTGATGAGCCTACCGGTAATTTAGATAATGCAACGGGGAAAATTATTATTGATTTGCTCTTTAAAATGAATACTGATGCCAATACCACATTGGTTTTAGTCACACATGACATGCAGTTAGCCAGTCGCTGTCAGCGAAGGTTACAGTTAGATAATGGCATACTGACGGCTCTTGTATGAGTGCGATTTTTAAATTAGCTTTCTTGCAAACTGCTAGCTTGTGGCGTGCAGGGTCACTAAGGGTTTTAGTATTTGCATTAGTGTTGGCAGTAGCGGCGATTACAGCAGTAAGCTTCTTTACTCAGCGCATTGACACGGCCTTAAATCAGCAAGGTGGCTTCTTACTTGGTGCTGATCTAGTCCTGTCGGCAAACCATAAGCTACCAGAAAATTTTGAGCAACGAGCCGCTAAGTTAGGAATAGCTTTTGTACATAGCTATGAGTTTCCAAGTATGGTGGTGTTTGGCAAATCAAGTCAACTTGCAGAAATAAAGGCAGTAGGGCAGGGATTTCCTTTGCGAGGTGATCTAACTATAGGCATAAGCACAAATGAAGTAGGACAAGTGGTTAAAGCGATTCCTAAGTTAGGGGAAGTGTGGGTAGAACCGCGACTTGCCCACTTACTCAATTTGCAAGCAGGTAGTGAGATTGAAATCGGTGAGCGTAAGTTGAGGGTTAGTGCCATTTTGCTCCATGAGCCGTCTCGTGGTGGAGATATGTTCAGCTTTGCGCCTCGGTTAATGATGAATGCGACTGACTTAGCTTCAACTAAACTGCTGCAATATGGCAGTCGCGTTAACTTTCAATTATTGCTAGCGGCTTCACCTGAAAAAGTTAACCAATATTTCAACCTCACGCAACCTGAATTAAGGCATGGGGAGAAAATCCAAGATCTTCGTAATGCAAGACCTGAGATTAAATTAGCCTTAGAGAAAGCGCAGCAATTCTTAGGATTATCCGCCATGGTCAGCGTAATTCTAGCCATGGTGGCCATGTTGCTTTCTAGCATGCCTTATATCAAGCAAAGCTTAGATAGTTTTGCCCTGATGCGTTGTTTTGGGGCATCGCAGAAAACGGTGATGCAATTATTAGCGATACAGACATTGTTAATTGCTTTTTTCAGTGCTTTGATGGGCATAGCACTGGGGTTTATGGCGCAACTTGGTTTATCTCAGTTAGCTGGAAATCTGTTTGTAGAAGCTCTGCCGCCAGTGGGCTTCATGCCAATGTTGATTGGTATGGTTGCAAGTATCGCCATGATGTTTGCCGTGGTGTTGCCGCATGCTTGGCAAATGCGTCATTTAAGCACCATGAATATTTTGCGTCGCGAAACGCTGATGCAACCTTTAAGCATTCAACTCAAGTTTTTGCCTGCAGCTTTGACGATGAGTACTATGCTTTTTTGGCAGGCGCAGGACTTTAAAATTGCATTAGCTACTATTGGCGTCATCTTGTTAATGTGCTTGTTCGTCACTATATGCGCCTTCGGACTTGTTGCTCTAACGGCACGTATATTAACTTTATCTCCACAAAACCCGACACTGAGTGCTGTTAAATTAGGCGTGCTAGGTTTAAAGCGTAGGTTCGCGATTTCTACGATACAAATGATTGGGTTCAGCATGGGCTTGATGGTGCTCGTCTTATTAGCCCTAATTCGTGGAGACTTAATACACAATTGGCAAGCCTCGCTTCCTGTTGATGCACCTAATCGTTTTGTCATTAATATTCAGCCATCGCAAATTGACGGCATACATCAATTTTTTTCCAAGCAACATATTAATAACATAGCAGTATTCCCAATGGTGAAAGCGCGCTTCATCAGTAAAAATGGTATTTCAGTTAAGTCCGAAGATTTTGAGGGTGAGAGGGCGCGGCATCTAGCTGAGCGCGAGTTTAATTTATCATGGACTGCGCAAATGCAAAGTGACAATCAACTACTTAGTGGTCACTGGTGGACGCCTTATGATGAGGGGAAGCCCTATATTTCGTTAGAGCAAGACTTAGCTAAAACCCTTGGGATAAAGTTAGGCGATAAGCTAGGATTCGAGATTGCTGGGAGTCCCATTACACTGACAGTGACTAGCCTCAGAAAAGTGGAATGGGATAGCATGCGCGCTAACTTTTTTGCCGTGACGCCACCAGGTGTGTTGGAAAGCTTTGATGCCAGTTACATTAGTAGCTTTCATTTGCCGTTGCAGGCTGATGGCCCTCTAAATTTGTTGATACGTCAGTACCCTAATCTGACTATTATTGATGTGGCTGCATTGATGCAGCAAATACGAGGCATTATAGAAAAAATGAGTAGTACAGTTCAGTATGTGTTTGTTTTTAGTTTAATTACAGGTAGCGCCGTGCTTTATGCAGCCTTGGTTGCAACACGTGAAGAGCGCATCCTTGATGCTACCCTGTTGCGTGTATTTGGTGCTTCTAGGCGTCAGGTTGCCATTGCCTATATCGCTGAATTTAGCTGTATTGGTCTCATTGCTGCCTTGGTCGCTGTCATTGCCGCCAACTTATTGGCTTATTACATCAGTGTTCATATTTTTAATATTCCCTTTACCTTCAATTTTGGCTTAGCCTTGTTGGCTATGTTTATCTCTGCCTGCATTATTCCTTTTGCAGCTTGGCTCGGGCTGCGCAGTTTCTTAAACATCCCGCCCAGGCAGTTACTAAATAGCATTTAATTAACTTTCAATCAAGCCACATCGAATTGCAAGTCTCACCATTTCAACAGGGCCATTCACCCCAAGCTTTTGCTTAATACTTGTTTGGTAGTTAGCGACAGTTTTCAAGCTGATATTGAGTGTGATGCCGATTTTACGGAGCTCTGCACCATCTAATAACATTCGAAAAATCTCAAATTCTCGGGGCGATAACACTTGCATCGGATCATACTTGGGTTCGTGCGCATGCATTGCAATACTCTGAGTAACTTCCTTGCCTAAATAAGTTTTTCCAGTGAGCACCCAGTCAATAGCATTAGGTAATTCCTCTGCTAAGCCACTTTTTGCCAAGTAACCCTTAGCTCCAGCCTTGAGTGCCTGACTGGCAAAGATTGCATTCTCATGCATGGAGAGAACCAATATTTTAGCAGTAGGGTAGCGCGCAATGATGCGTTTAATACCCTCCATCCCTCCCATTCCTGGCATATTTAAATCCATAATGGTGATATCTGGTAGATATTCACCAAAGAGCTGATAAGCACGCTCTGCGCTCTCGGCTTCTGCTATAACAGTTACCTTGCCATCTTGATCAAGTAAACGACGTATGCCTGAGCGGACAAATGCATGGTCATCCACAAGCATGACTGTTATCGTATTTTTTTTACTCAATTTTTAATAGGGATCCAAGCGTTAATTTCGGTCCCTTCTCCTGATATTGTCTTAATGAGTAGGTCGCCATTTAATCCCTCAACTCGCTCACGCATGCCAGGTAATCCGAAGCCAAGGGTATTGTTTAAATTAAATCCTTGCCCATTGTCTTTGACGATTAATTGAAGTCCTTCCTGTTGGTTTTTTCTTTTGTAGCGTAACTCAATATCTACTAACGTTGCATTTGAGTGCTTGGTTATATTAGTTAGGCATTCTTGAGTTAGTCTATATAAGGTAATGCCCTTAGCCTCCTCAATGACCTCCGTTATAGGTGTGATGCTCACAATGCATTTTACTTCTTTATGTCGAGATTTCCATGTTGAGACTAAATCATCAAGTGCTGCTTGAAGTCCTAATTCCTCAAGTAAGCCAGGGCGAAGTTGTTGCAATAGACCCGTTACCATATCAGTGAGGTGTCGTGAAAGTTGACATATCGCGTGAGCACTATCCCTTAACTCAGGATATTTTTTCTCTGAAGCCTTTAGGATAATGCTTGCATCGGTATTAATAGCCGTGAGGCATTGACCGAATTCATCATGCAAATCTCTGGCTAGATTCTTTCTTTCTTGCTCTTGTAGCGAAATGAGCTCATGCGTGAGCCTGTGGTTTTGTTGGATACTGAATTCAAGTTTGGCAATCATATGATTAAATTTTTCACCAATTGGGGCGAGTTCAGGAGTGTTAAATTGAGGTAAACGAGTGTCTAATTTTCCTTCTTCTAATGCGTTTAATGCACTAAGGATTCTTTCTGTAGGCTTTAGTGCCTGAGCTACGGCCCAGATGACGCTAAGATTTACTAAAACAAAAAAGACGCTAATGAGAGTCAATAACTCTATGAGTTGTTTCCATTTTTCTGCATACTCGTAGTCGGGATCGGGAGTGATGATTAATTTACCAAGGACCCTACCACGATATTCAAGGGTCCGGATTGAAGGGTTCCATTGGGTCGTGAATCTATTTAAAAGTGCCTTGAACCATCGAGGGGCTTCATCAACTGCTTCATTTTTGCTCAAGTGATTGCTATCAACCACTTCACCATATTCATTAGTTAGCTCAATTTTAATGTGTCGCATATGTTTTAAATGTTGCAAATTGAAGGTGTGCTTCTCAATTTGTTTTTGACTCAGCTTGTCGTTATTAAGGATAGCTGTGTCGAAGAGGTATAACACCAATTTTTCTGCTGATTTAACTTCAGCTTCAGTGTTCTGGCGGGCATTGTTAATCGACATCAATGTCCCGGCAAACATTATGCCCAGTAGCAGTAAAGTAATGATCAGGTTGAGGCGAAGCTTGAGCGTCAAAATGTAGATTCTCTTAAAGTCTTTAATGGTATGTTGTCACTATAGCGCTAGCACGATCTAAAGGGAAATTGTGAGATGCAAGTCGGGAGTTTCTCCTAATGCATAAGCGGCAATGCATTGGTATAGTTAAATATTACACATTGCTTTAAATGGTATGGCTTAATAACAAGAAGGCCGTGCTTCAACTAAAACAATAAGCAGGCAATCACTTAATTGGAATTAAAGTCATGGCAACACCTTGCAGCCTCAAACCAAAATTAATCCTACTCGCTATATTGACGACTTATGCAATGCCTCAAATGGCAACTGCTGAAAACAAGGCTGAAGTCTTGGAGTTAAACAAGATTGAGGTAGTGGGCACCACTCCTCTGCCAAGTATGGGTCTACCCCTTAATCAAGTGCCTGCCAATATACAAGCTGCGACTGGTCAATCAATTAATGAGCAAAGGGCACTCAATCTTTCTGAATTTATGGATAGCAATCTTGGTTCTGTGACAGTCAATGATACCGTATCCAATCCTTATCAACCGGATGTAATTTTTCGTGGCTTTACAGCCTCTCCATTGCTAGGTACTCCTCAAGGCCTATCAGTCTTTGTGGATGGTGTTCGGGTTAACGAATCTTTCGGGGATATTGTTAACTGGGATTTGATTCCGTCTAATGCAATTTCAAATATCAATTTGATTCCGGGATCAAATCCATTATTTGGGCTTAATACCCTCGGCGGCGCTCTGTCGGTCCACACTAAAAGTGGTACAGAGAACCCGGGCACATCAGCTACCTTATCTGGAGGATCATGGGGGCGTCGTGCATTTGAATTTGAAACAGGCGGTGTCGTTGAAGACAAAAATATAGATTACTTCATAGCGGGTAATTTTTTCAATGAGGACGGATGGCGCGATTACTCAAAGTCTGAAGTGAAGCAAATTTTTAGTAAAGTGGGCTGGCAAGACGATAAATCTAATTTGGATTTATCATTATCACTTGCAGATAATAAGATCAACGGCATACAGGGCTTGCCACTCGAGCAGCTTTACAATCCCAGTCAAGCTTATTCAGTGCCTGATCATATTAATAATCAAATGGAAATGATTGCATTAAACGGCAGTCACTTTATTAGTGATGATAAGTTATTAGCTGGCAATGTTTACTATAGACACATGGTCGCTAATGGATTTAACAGTAATGTGAATAATAACTATGATCCTCCCATTAATGATCCAGTTGCTGCGAGTAATGTGGTGACTAAAACAGATACTGACGGATTTGGCGGTGCCTTACAAATGACATTGTTGAAGGATTTGATTGGGCATAAAAATCAGTTCACAGGTGGTTTAAGTGCTGATTTTGGCCGGACTAATTTCACAAGTGATACACAAAATGCATCAATTGTTGGAATTACAACTGTAAGTAATCAACCACTTGATGTTTTAAGCACAGTTCGCTTGAAGGCTAACAACGATTACTATGGTCTTTATGGAACAGACACTTTCTCAATTACTGATAAGTTACATATGACAATGTCTGGCCGCTATAACGTGGCGATTGTTGATCTTAAAGGTGATAGTTTGACTGCTGTTGACCCCACTTTAGCAGCGGGTGACTTGAATGGTCATCATGTCTATCAACGTTTTAATCCTGCCATTGGTTTTAATTTCAATCCAACGAAAGCAATTAACTTTTTTGGAGGCTATAACGAAGGAATGAGAGCACCTTCGCCCGTTGAATTATCATGTGCAGATCCTACACATCCTTGCTCCTTACCTAATGCTTTTGGAGGCGATCCAAATCTACAGGAGGTTGTATCTAAAACATGGGAAGGCGGAGCACGAGGGCGTGTTAATGAAAATATCAATTGGAACGCTGGATTATTTCGAACCGAGAATAGCAACGATATTCAATTTATTGCCAGTAATACCTCTGGAAACGGGTACTTTCAAAATGTAGGTAAAACTCTGCGTCAGGGGATTGAGTTAGGGATGAATGGTAAAATTGATAAGTTTTCATTTCAAGCTAACTATAGTTTTGTCGATGCTACTTTCCAAACTCCATTCACCGAGTTTTCATCTGCGAACAGCTCTAGTGACCCTAATAATGGTTCTATTTCAGTTAATAAAGGTAATCATATTCCTGGGGTGCCACAAAATACCTTTAAGGTTCGCCTTGGTTATGAAATTACGCAATCATGGACAATAGGCAGTAATGTCATTACAACTTCAAGTCGATATGCACGAGGAGATGAAAATAACCAAGACTCACATGGTCAGATTCCTGGATATACTGTTGTAAACCTTGACACGCACTACAGCATCAATCAAAGCTGGAAGTTTTTTGCTAAAGTTCAAAACTTATTCGATCGAAACTATGCAACCTTTGGTCAACTTGGAGTTAATGAGTTTGGAGGTGGGGGCGCTTGGAATGGTAGTCCAGGTGCATGGAATAATACGCAATTTCTAACGCCAGGTGCACCAAGGGCTGCTTGGATTGGTGTTACTTATGAGTTTGATAAACCAAAAATTGGATCCTCCAAAGTCGACTTAGATTAAGTTTAATTCTTTAATTAAAACGGCTTTTATGCCGTTTTTTATAATTATTAATCAACAAGCTAAAGATTCAAACTTAGTTAGCTGGTTGCTTTATGTTAAAATCTTATGATATTTGATGCAATCCTTATCGGAGTTTTTTTCATGGAAATCGGCACCCCTTTAACCCCTAATGCAACTCGTGTCATGTTATTGGGCAGTGGCGAACTAGGTAAAGAAGTGATTATTGCCTTACAGCGTTTAGGGGTGGAAGTCATCGCTGTCGATCGCTATAAGAATGCGCCTGGCCAACAAGTGGCGCATCGTGCGTATACGATTGATATGACGAATGACCAAGCACTTCGTGATTTGATTTCTTTAGAAAAGCCACATTTAATCGTGCCGGAAATTGAGGCGTTGAATACCAGCACTTTAGCTGACATTGAGGCTGCTGGTTTGGCTACGGTGATCCCTACTGTCAAAGCAGTGCAACTCACCATGAACCGTGAAGGTATACGTAAGCTGGCCGCTGAAGAACTAAATTTACCAACTTCGCCTTATGCCTTTGCTAAAAGCGAAACTGAGCTTCAGGCCGCAATTGATGCTGGTATCGGCTATCCCTGCTTTATTAAGCCAACCATGTCATCCTCAGGCAAGGGTCAATCGCGTATTACCAATGCCAGCGAAGTTAAAACTGCTTGGGAGTATGCAGCCACTGGTGGTCGGGTGAATCAAGGCGTTGTGATTGTAGAAGGTCAAATTGATTTTGATTATGAAATTACATTACTGACGGTGCGAGCTAAAAATGCCGAGGGCTTGATTACTACCTATTTCTGTGATCCTATCGGCCATGTACAAGAAAAAGGTGATTATGTAGAAAGCTGGCAACCTCAGGCTATGAATAGTGCCGCTTTAGTTGAATCTAAACGCATTGCCAAAGCGGTGACCGATAGCCTTGGTGGTTTGGGTTTGTTTGGTGTAGAGCTCTTTATTAAGGGTGATCATGTATGGTTCAGTGAAGTGAGCCCGCGCCCACATGATACAGGCATGGTGACCATGGCCAGTCAGCGTTTTAGCGAGTTTGATTTACATGCGCGCGCCATTTTAGGGTTGCCTGTTGATGTAAGTTTACGCGAGCCTGCAGCTAGCGCTGTGATCTACGGTTGCCATGAAAGTGATAATCTGATATTTACGGGTATTGATGCGGCTTTAGCAGTACCTAATAGTGACTTACGTCTATTCGGTAAACCTGTGTCGTTTTTGAAAAGACGCATGGGTGTGGCGCTCGCCACTGGAAAGGATGTAACCGAAGCCAGATCTCGCGCTAAGTTAGCTGCAAGCTTGGTTAAGCCTGTTGTCGCTCAATGACTGAGTCTTAACTTTGGCACTAGATAAAATTGAAGAGGTGGGAAGCAGTAAAGCAACCTTTTTCGAGCTACTTGGTGGGGAAGTGCAGGGTATAGAAGCCTTACGTAATTTGGTTGAAACCTTTTATGACATTATGGATAGTGACCCCAGAGCTAAGCCTATTCGTGCCATTCATCCAGACGACTTAACTTCTGCTCGTGAGAAGCTGTTTATGTTCTTGACTGGTTGGACTGGTGGTCCTCAGCTCTATATTGAACGCTATGGACATCCGATGCTTCGTAGACGTCACTTGCCTTTCGCTGTGGATGAAGCAGCACGAGACCAATGGATGTATTGCATGATTAAAGCAATGAATCAACTCAAGATGGATGAAGCGCTGGTGGTTAAGCTCGCTGAGCAGTTGTATGGCGTGGCTGATTTTATGCGTAACCAATAAAAATGCAAAAGGGCTAGCCCTAGCTAACCCTTGTTATATCTCCTACCTACCTACTTATTTGGCCTTAACCCACCAAGCAATGCGGCTACAGGTGTTTTTCTGGAAGAGACTTTTTTTACGCTAGCCGTCTGTTGGCTTATTACTGCCTCATAAGGTTTATCAAACCATGGGTCATTACTTTTCTTTTTCACCGGCGTACGTTTAGTTGCACTAGCATCTTGGTTAGAAGTTGCTGATTTAGCATAGCTAGGTTTGCTGTTGCCCGAGCGCGAGCTATTGTGAGATTTAGCACCAGTTTTTTCAAGCGCAACCACTTCTTTTGGAATTTGGCGCTTAATCAGCTTTTCAATTTCTACCATGTATTTCTCTTCTTCAGAGCTCACGAATGAAATTGCTATACCTGAAGCGCCAGCACGACCAGTTCGGCCAATACGATGCACATAATCTTCTGGTGCACTCGGAATCTCGTAGTTAATCACCATTGGTAACTCAGTAATATCTAAACCGCGGGCGGCAACATCGGTTGCTACCAGTGCGGTACAAGTCCCAGATTTAAATGCATCTAATGCTTTAATACGTTCTTGTTGCGTTTTGTCGCCATGGATTGCATCGGCAGCAATACCCTCACGCTCTAAGCTGCGACTTAAGCGGCTGGCAGTAATCTTGGTTTTGGTGAATATAATTACCTGTTTAGCTTCGGCAGCTTTTAACAGCTGAATTAGCAGTGCTTCTTTATCACTTTGCGCAACTTGGTATACTTTTTGTGTCACGTTGTCGTTAGTAGCATTACTACGTGCAACTTCGATGAGCTGTGGGTTGGTTAAGAAATCATCGGCTAGGCGTTTAATCTCATTTGAGAACGTTGCTGAGAACATTAAATTTTGACGCTGCTTAGGTAGCAACGCCAGAATTCTTTTCAAATCAGGCATAAAGCCCATATCTAACATTCTATCGGCTTCATCTAGCACTAATATCTGTACTTGATTCAACTGTATTGTTTTTTGTTCAATATGATCCAACAAGCGACCTGGAGTAGCCACCAGCACTTCAACACCTGATTTTAAATACGGTGTTTGTGTTCTGATATCAACACCGCCATACACCACCAGTGATCGTAGTGGCGTATATTTTGCATACGCCTTAACGCTTTCTTCAACCTGAATCGCCAGTTCACGTGTTGGCGTTAAAATCAACGCACGAACTGGGTGTTTTGCAGGTGAAGCACCGTTGTTTGCGAAAGGCAGTAATTTTTGTAGCAACGGCAACGCAAATGCAGCAGTTTTACCTGTACCAGTTTGCGCGCCTGCCATTAAATCAGCCCCAGCCAGCGCAACCGGAATGGCTTGCGCTTGAATTGGTGTAGGGATGGTGTAACCAGAATCAGTTAGCGCTTTCAGAAGTTCTGGCGCTAGCCCAAGATCTTTAAAACCTAAGGAACTGCTACTGTCTAAGTTTACTGTTTCTGTCATTTGTTGGATGCTATTCAATTATTTAATTATGCAAAGCTACGTGGACGACGTGGCGCACCGCTTCCAGCATTGCTATTATTTCCGAAGCTTCGTGAATCATTACGTGCTGGACGGTTGCCTTCAGGTCTTGCGCTATCACGACGCGCAGGCGCTGCAGAACGATTGTCACCACGTGGAGCTTCAGTGCGACTTTCATAGCGTGCACCTAATACACGGTTGCCATCACCACGATTTGCATCAGGGCGGTTACCGCGGGTGTCACCACGGCTATCACTTCGTGGTGCGCTTGCCCCATCGCGTGGATAGGGTTTTTTGCCAAAAGCAATGCTATCGCCAAAGCTACGGTTAGGTGCTGGTGCACTAGAGCGATCCCCGCTTGGGCGATCGCTTCGACTACGGTCATTGCGGTCACCAAAGCTACGTGGACGGTCGTTAGAAGGTCTTTCTGAGCGGTTAGCATCGGATTTTCCCGCATAACTACCTGTATTACCGTTTGACTCACGTGGTGCTGAATCGCGATTACCGCGACTGTCAGCACTGTCACGACTAAAGCTAGGGCGCTCAGTACGTGGGCCGCGGTCATTGAAGCCGCCACGATCGTCACGCGGTTTAAAGCCACCACGACCACCTGGCTTGTGAGCATCACGGCGAATATCGCCACGATCGCCACGGCCATTACCTGGACCATCCATTTTCATTGCACGTTTAGGCTCAAAGCCCTCAACTGTAGTTGGATCCATGCGATTACCAGTGAACTGTTCAATTTTACGTAAAATGTGACGATCCATATTGGATGCAAAAGAAACTGCAATACCAGTGTTTCCTGCACGACCAGTCCGGCCGATACGATGCACATAATCTTCAGCAAATTTTGGAAGATCATAATTGATGACATGGCTAATACCTTGAATATCAATTCCACGCGCAGCAACATCAGTAGCTACAAGAACTTTAACTTCACCTTGGCGTAATTTAGTCAGTGTGCGGTTACGTGCACCTTGTGTCATGTCACCATGCAGTGCTGCAGTCTTGTGACCAGCGGCATATAAATCTTCAGCCAACACATCAGCATGACGCTTAGTGCTAGTAAAAATGATAACTTGGTTTACTTCAGGAGCAATCAATAGATGTTCAAGTAGTTTGTTTTTATGGGTCATGTCATCTACATAGTGCAAACGTTGCTCAATGTTAGCGTGTTTTTCTTTTTGGCCCGCAACTTGAATTGTTTTTGGATTTTTAAGAATTTGTTTTGCTACACGTGCAATGTCACCATCTAAGGTAGCTGAGAACAATAGTGTTTGGCGTTCAGCAGTCAATTGGCTACAGATGCGCTCAACATCAGGCAAGAATCCCATATCCAGCATGCGATCAGCTTCATCTAAAATCAGCATTTGCAGGCGTGATAAATCTATGCGGCCACGTTCCATATGATCTAATAGGCGGCCTGGTGTAGCCACTAAAATATCAAGTGGTTGTGATAGTAATTTGTTTTGTAATGGATAAGGCATACCGCCCACGATGCTGACGGTACGAGCACGGATAAATTTACCGTACTTACGCGCAGCCTCGTTGACTTGGGTTGCAAGTTCACGTGTTGGTACAAGTACCAAGATGCGTGGACCGCGGCTTTTTAATTCATGCGGTGTAGCTAATAGGTTTAAGGCTGGAAGCATGAATGCTGCAGTTTTACCAGTTCCAGTTTGAGCAGATGCCATTAAGTCATGACCAGCGGTCACAACAGGAATAGCCTGTGCCTGAATAGCAGTAGGAGTTGTATAGCCTGATTCTTCGATAGCACGAAGTAATTCAGTAGCAAGGTTTAACGATTCAAAAGACAAGATAGTCCCTTTCAATAAAAACAAAAAGGGCGCCAAGTAAAAACGGCCATATCATTTGGAACTAAGCAATTAGTTAAGCTTAATTTCAAGGGCAATATAAACGCAGAAAATATTTGTATGGGACTTAATTAAGTCTCTGGGAAGAATAATCGACCGCAGTGTTTTAATGATAACGCAAACTTAATGTAAACCAACTCTTATAATCTTTACCAGCGCACGGGCACAGCCGCTAACCAGTAAAAATCAAAAAATTTTGATTTCTTGATAGTTGCTTCAAAATTTCACGAGCAACAGAAGGGTCAGGGCAATGATTCAAGCATTACAAATAAAACCTGTAACGCGAATGAAGTGCGCAGTATATCTATTTAAAACATAATGTCAAATTAATAATTTAATCAGCAAAATTAAATAGGCGCTATCTGTGTTAAAATCCCGGCTTTTCAATGATATGGCAGCAACAACATGTTACGCAATTTAAGAAACGTCGCAATTATTGCCCACGTTGACCATGGTAAGACGACCATGGTGGACAAGCTTCTTCAACAGGCCGGTACCTTCGCCTCTCACCACGCAGTGGTTGAGCGCGTAATGGATTCAAATGACTTGGAAAGAGAGCGTGGCATTACTATTTTAGCTAAGAATACGGCGGTAGTTTATGAAGGTACCCACATTAATATTGTGGATACGCCTGGCCATGCTGACTTTGGTGGTGAAGTTGAACGTGTATTAGGTATGGTTGATGGTGTTGTATTGTTGGTAGATGCAGTTGAAGGCCCTATGCCGCAAACGCGATTCGTTACAAAGAAAGCGCTTGCTTTAGGGTTGAAGCCTATCGTGGTTATTAATAAGGTAGATCGTCCAGGCGCACGTACTGACTGGGTGATTAACCAAACCTTTGATTTGTTTGCCAATTTAGGTGCAACTGACGATCAATTAGACTTCCCTATCGTGTATGCTTCAGCAATCAATGGTTACGCAATGCTGGATATGAAGACCCCTTCAGATAACATGCGTGCCCTCTTTGATACAATTTTGAGTCATGTCTCTCCGCCAGCTGGCGACAGCAATGCGCCATTGCAATTACAGATTTCAGCTTTAGATTACTCTACATACACTGGTCGCCTAGGAGTGGGTCGCATCACCAATGGCCGTATTAAACCTGGCCAATCTGTGACAGTAATGAATGAAAGCAAACAAATTGCGATGGGTAAGATCAACCAAGTCTTAGGTTTCCGAGGATTAGAGCGTGTGCCAGTTGAAGAGGCTGAGGCAGGCGATATCGTGATTATTTCAGGTTTAGATGATATTGGTATTGGTTTTACTATTTGTGATCGGGATACACCGGTAGGGTTACCACATTTAGGGGTTGATGAGCCAACATTAACTATGGACTTTATGGTAAATACTTCACCTTTAGCTGGTACGGAAGGAAAGTTTGTGACATCACGCCAGATCCGCGATCGTTTAACAAAAGAATTGTTAACTAACGTAGCATTGCGTGTCGATGAAACGGAAGATGCTGATGTGTTCCGTGTTTCAGGTCGTGGAGAGTTACATTTAACAATATTGTTAGAAACGATGCGTCGTGAAGGCTTTGAAATGGCGGTTGGTAAGCCAAAAGTAGTGTTTCGTGAAATTGATGGTCAGAAATGTGAGCCATATGAAATTCTTACAGTTGATTTAGAAGATGAGCACCAAGGTGCTGCAATGGAAGAGTTAGGTCGTCGTCGTGGTGAGATGCAGAATATGGAATCCGATGGTAACGGCCGTACGCGTTTGGAATATAAGATTCCAGCTCGCGGCTTGATCGGCTTTCAAGGTGAGTTCTTAACGATGACGCGCGGAACTGGCTTAATGGGCCATGTTTTTGATGAGTATGCTCCAGTGAAAGCTGATATGCCAGGTCGTCGTAATGGCGTGCTGATTTCAGCTGAACAAGGAGAGGCTGTTGCTTACGCGCTATGGAAATTACAGGACCGCGGTAAAATGTTCTCTGTTCCTGGCGATAAGTTGTATGAAGGTATGGTTATTGGTATACATAGTCGTGATAATGATTTAGTTGTTAACCCCATTAAAGGTAAGCAACTGACTAACGTTCGTTCATCTGGTACAGATGAAGCTGTTCGTTTGATCACTCCTGTTGCGTTGTCATTAGAGTCTGCAGTTGAATTTATTGATGATGATGAATTGGTTGAACTGACACCGAAATCAATCCGTATCCGTAAACGTTACTTGTCAGAAAATGAACGTAAACGTTCAGGTAAGAAAGATTAGGTAATATTTTCATTGATTTTCAAAGACCCAACTTAAGTGTTGGGTTTTTTTTATCTGTTCTCCATCAAATTTTCGCTTGGGTGAGGACATAAAGTTTTTTTTAGATTATTTTTCGCCGGCAGTTTTGGCATCTTCATTCATTTTGCGTTTGAAATAATTAAAAAACCAAACGCACATACCTAAAACAAAAACAATAACAGCTAAGCTAGTGAAACCATAATCAGTTGAGAGTAGGTTAGTAAGCAGTTTCATGTTGAAAGTCCTTATGCTATTAGTGTTAAATATATAGAATTGCAGATTCACCTATCAATATGAGCTTTCTAGGCCATATCTGTGTTGATCTAAATCAAACAGACTTAAGGTGCTGAGTTTAATTGAAAAAGGCGTACACAAATGTGTACGTCTTTTTCATTGCCACTAGTTAGTTAAAGTTACTCAACGCCTTGACTTGTTAAGTAGTCTTCGTAATTTCCGGTAAAGTCGATAATTTTATCAGCTTTTATTTCAATAATCCTCGTAGCAATTGAGCTAACAAATTCACGGTCATGACTTACAAAGAAAAGTGTCCCTTTGTATTTATCCAGCGCAGTATTTAGTGCCTCAATTGATTCCATGTCCATATGGTTGGTCGGTTCATCCATCAGCATGACGTTGGTGCGGGCTAACATCATTTTGCCGTAAAGCATACGACCCTTTTCACCACCAGATAAGACTTTGACTGATTTTTTAGTGTCATCACCACCAAACAACAATCTACCTAGCATGCTTCGCACCACTTGATCATCATCGCCTGGTTGACGGTAATGTGACATCCATTCAAACAACTCTTCACCTTGATCAAATTCGTATTCGTGATCTTGGGCAAAATAGCCGATATTAGCTTTCTCTGCCCATTTTACTTCACCATGTTTAGGTTGTAAGTCACCGGCTAAACAACGAAGGAAAGTGGTTTTACCAATACCATTCTCACCAATGATCGCTACCTTTTCGCCAGCCTCAAACATCATGTCGATATCATTAAACAAAATGTGATCAAAACCATGGCTGAGTTTTTTTAACTCAACTGCATTACGGTAAAGCTTATCACGCTCATCATATTCAAATCGTATGAATGGATATTGACGAGAAGATGGCTTGAATTCTTCAATTTTAATCTTATCAATTTTCTTAGCACGGCTAGTCGCTTGCTTGGCTTTGGAAGCATTGGCAGAGAATCTACGCACAAAATCTTGTAACTCTGCTACCATTAATTTAGCTTTATCGTTGTCTTTAGTCGCTTGCGCGCGGGCAGCAGTGCTAGCTTCCATGTAATCATCATAGTTTCCTGGATACATAGCAATCTTGCCGTAATCCATATCACAGGTATGTGTACATACTTGATTTAAGAAATGACGATCATGGGAGATGATGACCATAGTGCAATCACGATTGTTCAACACATCCTCTAACCAGCGAATGGTATTGATGTCCAAGTTATTCGTTGGCTCATCTAGTAGCAGAATATCTGGATTTGAAAATAGCGCTTGAACAAGCAGTACTCGCAGTTTCCAACCCGGTGCTACAGCACTCATCAAGCCATTATGTTGTTCAATAGGGATTCCGACGCCAAGTAATAGTTCGCCAGCACGTGATTCTGCCGTATAGCCGTCATATTCAGCAAATACACCCTCAAGCTCTGCAGCTTTCATGTAATCATCTTCAGTCGCATCTAAATTTGCGTAAATGGCATTTTTTTCTACATTAGCTTTCCACATTTCTTCGTGACCCATCATTACCACGTCTAATACACGCTGATCTTCGTAGGCAAATTGATCTTGATGGAGAAAAGACATCCGCTCATGGCTATCAATAGAAATATTCCCAGCACTAGGAACCAGTTCGCCAGCTAACACTTTCATGTATGTGGATTTACCGCAACCATTGGCTCCGATTAAGCCATAACGGTTATTGTCACCAAATTTAACTGAAACATTTTCAAACAGTGGCTTAGCGCCAAATTGCACGGTGATATTGTTGCTAATTAACACGGTTACATCCTTAATATTTAATACTTAAAATTGGTTAAAACTTATTTTGTATGACAACTTCGTTGATCGGCAATTGTCCGCTTCGGGGTGAGGCTGGTTTTAATGCCTTTCCTACAGTGACAAACATTACTGGTGTATGATCGACTGGTAAGTTGAGTAGTTTTCCTACTGTATCAAAATCAAAGCCATCCATAGGACAAGTATCATAGCCCATTTCTTTGGCTGCTAACATTATCGTCATTGCTGCCATGCCGCAAGAGCGCATCACTTCATCGCGCTGCATTTGAGCATTACCAGAATAAAAGTTACTGATAGCCGGAACTAAAATATCGGATACTGCCTGTGGAGCATCTTTCCAGTATCGTTCTGGTTCCTTTGTCCATGCTTGTAAATCAGCTGTCAAAACCAGTAATAGTGAAGCTTCTTCAACTTGCGCTTGATTCCAGCTGACAGCTCTAATTTGTTGGCGTAGAACTGGGTCAGTGACAACTACAAAGCGCCAATGTTGAATATTAAATGCCGTAGGGGATAGTATTGCCAAAGACATCAGCTTATCAATTTCTGAACTGGTCATCTTATGGTGTATATCGAAACTTTTAACTGAGCGACGTGTTTCAATCGCAGTGAAGACATTCATTACTTTATGATTCCTTATTTTTTAGTTAGCTAATCGCTAGATTTTCTAAATACAACGCATTTATAGTTCTTTTTTGCACTACATTATTCCCTAGCTTATGTCCGAATAAGTCTTTGGCAATCGGGAATAGTTAATTCTTTATATGATCGGAAGAGAGTGCCTCATCTTCTTACGTAGAAGGGTATTAATGATGTTTGCCATTATCATCTTTGATCAACATCGTGGCACTTAGTATCAGCGTTTTTTAGTTGCGTTATAGGCTCAACCAATACGGCATTTTCCAGTCGCATTTCTAAATAGCGCAAATCTTGCGCTACTTTAACCCAATCGATTTTTATCAAGGGATTTTCTTTATTTGGTAAAAGTGCTTGATTCTCTTCTTCAAGCTCACTAGCTTGGCTTTGTCATTGCTTCAAGCTCATAGTTTATATCTTAGCTGATGGGCCTTTCAGCCGCATATGTTCCAGATAACTTTAGAGCATCTTCCTTAAAACCCCATCCATCCATCTATTTATGATAAACGGGTCATTTAAGCTACATTGCCACATTAATATTCATCATATTTAAAAAAATAGTTGTTATAAAAAACTTATGTGTATTAATTTTTTTATTTTTATAGAGATCAGTTAGTCAAGGTGCTTAATCGTTAAAATTATGAAAAATTAATTAATTATTTTAACCCGTTAGTATGACATTTTTTTTCTGTTAAGTCTCTAGAAAATCATGTAAGCATATGTAATATAGACAAATAAAGGTTAAGAGCTGAGCTATTTAACCTTCATCAATTGCTTTTATAACGAGATTATTGAGGAGTGTAACCCGGTGGAGGTGGAGGTGGTGGAGTGACCATTGGTGGAGGAGGTGCAGTGTAAGTAGGTTGTCTTTCCATATGTCCAGAAACCGGCACCTGCTCGCCTTTTGCATACATACATTGTTTGTAAGCATTGTCGTACCGTGCCTGAGTTCCAGCAGAAGACTGATTACTGGCATTTGCCCCAACAACACTACCTAATGCTAATCCTGCAGCGGCCCCACCGCCAACATCACGGCCATGTCCACCTGATGCTGCGCCAAGGGCAGCGCCAATGAGCGTTCCTACTATAGCTGTTGTTGCAAAGCTATTATTTCCAGCCTGATTAGGGGTTACGCCACCATTCTGATCTAATGCATATTGCCTGCAGATAGCATCGTCCGCCTGGAATTGTTCAAAGGTCTTTCCAGCACCCGGCAGTGCCATCGATCTGGGACCATTGGGCACTGAAACGCATCCAGCTAGAATGAGTAACGCAAACAAGCCGGAGGTAGTTTTAATGTTGTTTTTAATCATACGAATTTATCCTTATATTATCTTGCAGGAGGAGATGCTGGAACGGTTTTCCATCCTTCAGCGCAACTAGGTGTGTAGGGGTAGTACCCTTTAGTAGACTCACAATAATACCAAACATTTGTAGGGGCGGGTGGTGCCACTTGAACTTGTGGTTGGACAATATAGCTCTCTGAAGGTAATACTAAAGGTGCATAAGCATAAGGATATGCATAAGGGTAATAGTAAGGATAAGCAAGTTCACTCCCAATCAATACGCCTGTAGCAATGCCAAATCCTAAACCCCATCCGCCGTAGCTTCGGCCATAACCCCCATGACCCCCATACCCGTGACCAGCAGCTAATACGGGAGTTGTTGCAAAGATGGAGATAATAAGTCCTCCTAGTAACATTATTTTTATACTATATTTTCTCATGATAAATTCCTCACTCTATAATCTAATTCAACCTATTTAAATCTTAACTGAAGCAATCTTATTGCTTAGTTGGTATGTGATGAAATGCACTATCTTTCCAAAATAAATCAAATATAGTTTGTTGGTTTTTATTAAGAGTCCCATAAAAGGCGGTCGTATTTTTTCTTGCAGATTCGATTCGAAGCAACTGGTTTTCCATGCGCCCTATATGATAGCGAAGATGTTCTTCCTGATGTGCCAATTTTTCTGGTGTACTCAAATTGTCAGACACATCATCCACCCAGTCTTTGGACATTTTCTGATCATCTTCATGCTGCTTCTTTACCTCACTAATGACTTCAGAGGACCAAGTGTTCCAAGCACTATTTTGAGATAAATCAAGGTTGAGCAAATTTTTTAGGTTCTGTAATTTAGCCTCAACAGTATGGAGTACATTAACGTTTTGCTCTTGAGCCTTCGGATACCTCGCACCGCAGACATATGCCATAGCAAAACTATTAAATGTCATCATGAAAGTAAAAAAAATCGATACTGTCACGAGGTGTTTTTTCAATAAAATCATTTTAGGCCTCCAATATTATATGTAAATTTTTAACAATTAAATCCATCAAAATAAGCTGATTGTTGTTAAGTATATGCTCCCCAATTTATCTAATATTGATTTAGATTAAACCAGTAAAAATAATTTACTTAAAAAGCTACATGAAAATTAGCGCATTCCAATTAAGCGGATAACTGAGCAGATTAAACACTTATTTTTAAAATTTTAATTGTTGTTAGTGTCAAGAATATTTCTTTTTTGAATATTTATGTATCAATATGTATTTAATTAAACTCTCATAAAGACTAAGGTGATAGTGGTTAAGATATTATTTTGTTTGCTCAGTAGCCAAAAGCATTAAGCCTTACAACGATGCTATGATAGGCAAAGTAAACACTTTTGAAACATATAAATAATGAGCAATAATAAGCAATTTTATCCGCGACAAGTGCTTGAAGCGGGCGGTAACAGGTGGGATTGGGCTTTACTGCCAATGGTGTTAGCTCTTCTTGTCCTAATGGCATATGGGGCACAACAAATGAATCGCCCCTTTCAGATTGGTGAAACATTGCCGCTATCGTTGGATCCGATTAATTTGCCCTATTACTTGCTACGCACTACTTTAAGAATGTTTATCGCATTAGCTGCTTCCATGATGTTTAGCTGTGTTTTTGCTGCATTAACTGTGAAATATAAAGTTGCAGAAAAGATATTGGTTCCTCTTCTTGATATTCTTCAATCAATACCTATTCTTGGCTTTCTCTCTATTACAGTCACCATGTTTATTGCCTTGTTTCCAGGAAGTCTACTAGGTGTGGAATGTGCAGCGATTTTTGCTATTTTCACCTCGCAGGCATGGAATATGGCCTTTAGTGCATATCAAGGATTCCGAACTGTTCCTAAAGAGCTGTTAGAGGCTTCTGAAGTTTTTCAATTGTCTGGTTGGCAACGCTTCTGGCGACTGGAGCTTCCATTTGCAATGCCTAGCCTATTGTGGAATATGATGATGTCCATGTCAGGAGGTTGGTTCTTTGTAGTGGCATCTGAAGCAATCTCAGTATCCCATCAAAATATTAAGTTGCCAGGTATTGGCTCCTATATAGCTTTAGCCATTGAACAAAGCAATTTGCATGCGATTGCTTGGGCGATTGGCGCTATGTTGATTGGCATCCTACTCTATGATCAGTTGTTTTTTCGACCGCTAGTTGCTTGGGCAGATAAGTTTCGTTTTGAGGAATCAAGTAGTGAAACTGCACAGCATTCATGGATGTTGACTTGGCTTCATAGAACTAGCTGGATAGAGGTGATATTAGAAAAAGTAGGCAATTTAATGCAATTGACCTTTATTATGTTTCGACGAAACTATGATGGCACGTCAATTAGAGCTAGGTCTATTAAGCAATCTTCATTAAGTGAACGAATATGGGATGCAATTATTGCAGCGGGTGCTTTTTATGCACTATGGTTGCTTATTCACTTTATCCATACAGAGGTTGGGTGGGGTGAAGCTGGACATGTATTTGTACTCGGATTATTCACGCTTTCACGCGTTGTTATCTTAATTATTATTGCTGCTTTAATTTGGATCCCAGTGGGCGTGTGGGTTGGCATGAGGCCTAATCTATCATCAAGAGTTCAGGCGTTAGCTCAGTTTATGGCCGCATTTCCAGCAAATTTAATGTTCCCTGGCGCAGTAGTGCTAATCGTTCACTTTAAGCTCAATCCTGATATTTGGTTGTCACCTTTGATGATTCTTGGAACGCAATGGTATTTACTTTTTAATGTAATTGCTGGCGCATCAACTATTCCGACAGAACTGCGTTATGTGTCGCAAAATTTAGGGTTAAGTGGATGGTTAAAGTGGCGGCGTTATCTTTTGCCAGCAATCTTTCCAAGCTTTGTTACGGGCGCAATTACTGCAACAGGCGGCTCATGGAATGCTAGCATTGTCGCTGAATATGTGACTTGGGGCCATACGACATTACATGCTCACGGTATTGGAAGCTATATTGCAGAAATGACCGCTATCGGAGATTTTCCTCGCATAGCACTTGGGATTGGCATCATGTGTGTATTTGTAATGGGGTTCAATCATTTTATATGGCGTAGGTTATATCGCATGGCAGAGAATCGCCTGCACTTTTAGGGAGTTGCTGATGAGTAAACCAATTGTCGAGCTTAAGTC
>Ga0316221_1001467_pt1 | contig 24490 bp, 22 predicted proteins | sample TBH18007metaG_FD_206003 | JGI IMG/M metagenome (GOLD analysis project Ga0316221, IMG submission 206003) | Freshwater microbial communities from Trout Bog Lake, Wisconsin, USA - TBH18007 | ecosystem: Environmental > Aquatic > Freshwater > Lake > Hypolimnion/Profundal zone | place: USA: Wisconsin... | reverse complement strand
TCCCAGCATTTCAACCGTTGATGCTGGGATTGCATCCCAGCCTACGAAGCATCCCAGCCTGCGAAGCATCCCAGCCTGCGTCATACCCAAAGTTACTGAAAATTTGGCATTCTTTTGGCTGTTCAGTGTTTTGCATTTTCCGGATTGATCGCACCGGGACCACCTCCCACAGCTTCATTCTGGCGGCCATTTCCGAGAAGATCGATCAAGCTGAACTGCGTGATAACACGAGTACGGCAAATGGACATCGAGTTAAGCAAACGATGTTGCGTGGTGAATTATTCAATTGCCGAACCCGACCCCGTTCCCGGCTGTTTGACAACCTCCGACATCGGACCGGCAACAAACTTTGTTCAATTCTGTGACGGAAATATTCCCTCTAAAGCGATGGCGCAGTTAACCGTGAGGTAGGGTGGCTCGGTAGCAACAGGGACGCCACCACCCGTGGCGCTGGTTGCGCCCGCCGCCATTGGAACGATATTGGCCGGCGCTGTATACAACGTGGTGCGTGCTTTCGATGACGCCACTGCGCCAGCCGGAGAAATCGAAGTTGCATCGTTGTTACTTCCCAATGGGGCGAAATTATGCGAGTGTGGCGGCAGGTTTGCTACGCTCAATGGAACCTGTTCACTGCCACCAACCTGCCCCATCACATAAAGCGATGTTCCTGAACTTTGGCCCTGACTGTTCAAAAAACGACCTTGCATGTTGGGCAGTGCAAATGTCTGCCTTCCATCTCCGCCATAAGTTGTACCAAGAAGTGCGAACAGGGCAGCGTATTCGGAAATGGATAAAATCTGGCCATTTAATTGCGCCCAGCCTTGAGGCGCGAAATTAAAAGCAAAACATCGGATCTCTCCAAGGTAGGGAGTTTGGGCGGCAACCGGAGCGGTATACAGACTGGCCATCACCAGTGGCGAAGTGATGGCAATGGAACGAAGTAAAGTTTTAAACATTTTTTCCTCTTTGGATTGAGTTGGAATTCCGTTTGATTTCTGAATTTTCAGCCGTTGAACATGCATCGAAAAAACTGTTATCTTCTTTTTTTGCGGATAGCCAGTGCCAACAGTCCGATGCACATTAATACGGTTGACTCCGGCTCAGGAATTGCGTTACTTGTCGGGTTCGATCCCAGCACAACATCATCAACATTAATGGCAAGCAAACGGGTGCTGTCCGGCGTTAAATCGTTGAGTGTGACGCTGCTGAACGTGTTGCTGTCCGTTGAAACAAAACCCAGAAAATAGGCATAACTGCCATTTCCATCGGTCAGGTCAGCGGTTGCGCCATTGGACACGCTGTATGCGCCGGACACCAGGCTGACATCACCGGCACCTACATCAGAACCGCCAATGACATACAGCCCAAATGCCTGCACCGGTGTCGTGAAATTGAAAGTCAGTGCATCACCGGTTTCGAAGGCGGTATCTGAATTGTCCAATCCAAGATAATTGGTGCCGGACGTAGTCCAGAACTGGTTTCCAACAGCAGGCATGTTAAATGGGGCATCCGGGCCGGACAGACTCAGCGTGAAACCGGGGCCAGCGAGGTATGGGATTCCAGGTGTTGCAGATTCGAAATCAGTCGTTGCGGTGCTCCAGCCAGAAGTGGCCGTGCTGAATGCCGGTTTATCCTGGAATCCGGTTAAACTGGCCTGCACCGGATCGCAACATAGCAACAACACGCCTGCCATCGCGCTCAGTAATCGGGTTATCAATGTTGAGTTTTTCAGGCTGCTTTTCATCATGCATTCCTTGTGTTGTTTAATGGGTCAACAGGCGAACAGGCGCAGGTAAAAATTTATTTTCCGAACCGGCATAGAACGGATTTTGTCGTCCCGTTTTCCGTAATCTGGTAAATCATTTCCGGCAGTACCGGTCGGCCCCCGGCGATCCTTAAAATCAAATATTCCGTTGTTGGCACCAATGATCCGGTGAACCGTTTCAATTGAATGCCAGGTTGTTGCGGTGCGCCGGCATCTTCTATGTTGAGCATCGGCAGGCCTTCGGCATTATGGGCAAAGAATTCCATCTTGATAGTGACGATGGTACGTTCAACCTGAAAGCGAAATTCCTGTGTTTCGCCATTGACTTCCAGGTTGCAATCGCGCCCCGAAGTCGTCTGTCCATGATAGGTCCCGGTTAAACAACTCAGGCTGATTTCACCCCGGCCCGGATTCTTTTTTAATGCAGTGCCAAGGTTATCCAGACAATGAAACAGATCCGGCACTTCGGTCACTGCCACGGCGCGCCTGGCCAGCGCTGTTGCATTGGGCGAAGGCGCGCGATCACCGCCATTGCCGCAGCCGGTAACAAGCACAGTCAGCAAAACCAGTCCGGGCGCTTTTGACCATGTCATGTTAATCATTTATTCTTTTTTAAAAACTCCGGCCAGATCACAACCACGGCACTTATTTGTGTAAGCTGCGACGCAGCACAACTAAAATTACCAATTTGATTTCAATGAATTATCTAAGGTAACGAGCAAGCAAATAACACGCCTGAAATCAAAACCAATTAGAATCAGTGAGTTGGAGAGCCTGCAGGGGAGCAGCGGCGGGAAACTGTAAAAAATACCGACACAAATAAAGGTTTAAGGGCCGCAGACAATTGCGGCCCTGCATGATGGGCAGATGGTCGATAACAGGCGGCGATGTGCCGGCAATGAGAGGGCAGCAGAAGGCTGGTTAATTTATTACGGCGCAGTACCGGGCAGATGATCGCGATATTTGTTCCAGTGCTCAGTAAGTTCAACGACGACCGGGCTGCCAACCCGGTAAGCCGCTTCCAGTGACGGAATAAATGCCGACAGTGCAGCGTCTTCGGCCGATTCGCTGGCCAGCAGCTGCGCGGTATTTTCACCGGCGGCCGGGATCGTGAAGTTGGACCCGGTACGCAACACCAGCACACGGTCAAGCTGCACCCGTTTGTCATGCGCGAGGAAACTGAGCGACTGCAGGATGCCGCAATCTTCCATGGAAGTCGTGGTTGATATGCCCTTGCCACCGGTCCAGTAGCTGACCCACTGCTGCGCCAGCGTATTCATGTGCTCGCCCATCCACCAGGCCGATGCCGCAGTTTCATCGCCCTTCAGAACGAAGGGCGGCTTTTGTCCATTGGGATAATCAGGGTAACGTGCGCGGATTCCCTTCAGGTCTTTGGTATCCTCCAGCCTGACGCCTTTGGTCAGTTCGAAAGCCCAATTTACCAGTTCATGATTGAGGTGATAACCGCTCACGCCGCCGAAGCGGTCCAGTTCCGGCGCAGGCAGTTCAAACGGTTTTTTGCGTCCCAGCGGAACGCGCCCGGTCGTCCAGTCGGACGGGATATCACGCGCATCGATTTCAAAGCTGGAATCACGATCAATAATCCATTCCGCCCACGCGGCCGAACCGACCGAGGCCACGGTCGGATCAATACCGGCGATCCCGGCAACCAGCCAGTAGGCTTTGGATAAATCAAAACGCGGGTCCATGCCCAGGGCCATGATGGACGCCGCGCCGCGCAGCGAACCCTCGCCGGTCACAATACCTAGCACCTGTTTTTCCGGGTTATAACGCAGCGTGCGGTAGCCCTGCGGGAAGGCAATTTTCTGCTTCAGTGGAAAGCGTTCGACCCAGGCAGCAAATTCGCCGGGCATGTCGCCGGTATCTTCACCCAGCTCAAACGTTGTCACCACCACGACACGTACCGGTATCGGCTTGAGTGTTTTGGTCTGGGCCAGAGCCTGACCCGACATCGACATAAGCACTGCAACGGCTGCACACACACTGACAATTACTTTCATACCATTCTCCGTTAAATAAAAACCATGAAACAATTGATGATTGCATCCCAGCCTACCTGCTGTGCACTTGCCGTCCGGCCGCATAAGTCGCCAGCACCGTGCGGTCGTCGCCCAGCATCGCCAGCACAAAAAGCAATTCTTCCAGACTGCCGGTACGTGCGCTGCGACGTGCGAGCAAGGGGGTAGCCTGCAGGTCCAGCACCAGAAAATCTGCTTCGGCGCCGACCGAAAAATTGCCGATTACGCCGTCGAGTGCCATGCTGCGCGCCGCACCCAGCGTGGCCAGATAAAACATGCGCAGCGCCGGGAAATAACTGCCACCCAGCCGGGCAACCTTATAGGCCTCGTTCATGGTTTGCAGCATCGAAAACGACGTGCCGCCACCGACATCGGTGCCGAACGACAGCGGCAAGCGGTAACGGTCTGCGGCGGCAAAATCAAACAGGCCACTGCCTAAAAACAGATTCGAGGTCGGACAGATCGAAATGGCAGTGCCGGTCTGGGCCATGCGCGATCGATCTGCATCATCGAGCCAGATACAGTGTGCATACATGGAACGGGCACGCAGCATGCCGTACTGATCATAAACGTCCATATAACTGCGCGCGTTCGGGAACAGCGCTTTGACCCAGGCCAGTTCGTCCGTATTTTCAGCGGCATGGGTCTGCAGATAGGTATCGGGATACGCGCGCGCCAGTTCACCGGCCAGCTGCAGTTGCGCCGCTGTGGACGTCGGTGCAAAGCGCGGCGTAATGGCATACAGCTGCCGCCCCCGTTTGTGCCACTTTTTGATTAACGCCTCGCTGTCACGCACGCCACGTTCGGCGGTATCCTGCAGATAGTCCGGACAGTTTCTGTCCATCAGGATCTTGCCGGCCACCATGCGCAGATTGCGTCTTTCGCTTTCTTCAAAAAACGCCTCGACCGATTCCGGATGCACCGTGCAGTACACCATGGCGGTGGTGGTGCCGCAGCGCAGTAATTCATCGATAAAAAAACCGGCCACGGCGCGACTGTGAGTCAGATCGGAAAACTGCTTTTCCGTCGGGAAGGTATACGTTTCCAGCCAGGGCAGCAAACCCGGTGCGGGTGAAGCGATCATGTCGGTTTGCGGATAATGGACATGGGTATCAATAAAGCCGGGAACGATCAGTTTTCCGCGCCAGTCCTGCACCACCACCTCGGTTGAAACGGCGGCTTTCAGCTGCGCATAATTACCAACCTGCTCGACTTTGCCATCTGCCACGACCAGCATGCCATCTTCAAACCAGCCAAACGCAGCCGGATCAAACGCCGGATCGCCAGTAAAGTGCAGCACACTGGCGCGATAGGCCTGCACGTTGGGCACATTGATATTGCCGGAATTATTTTGCATGAAATCCTTGATTCTGTTGTTCCCAGACCTGCATTAACTGTGCTGCAACCGCAATCGCAATCACACCCGGCGCCTTGCCGGCAATCCCATCGATTCCTATCGGACACACCATGGTGCTTAACTGACTGTGGGTGACGCCGCGCTCAAGCAGGCGGCGTTCAAACAGGGCGCGCTTGGTGTGCGATCCGATCAAACCAAACCAGGAAAATTCGCCATGACGCAAAATATGTTCGGCCAGAACCAAATCGAGCGCATGACTGTGCGTGAGCACCAGAAAGGATACACCGACCGGTGCTGCAGCGATCAACGCTTCCGGGCTATCGGTGATCTCGACACGCACATTGGGCCCCAGCCCAACGGGAAACTGTTCTTCCCGTTCATCGACCCAGGTTATTCTGCAGGGGAGCCCGGACAGAATGCGCACGATGGCAGCACCGACATGACCGGCACCAAACAGCATCAGGTGCGAGCGATACGCAGGGCAGGGATCCTGCAGCCAGCGCTGCCCCTGGCCGTCGGTAAAAATGTGACACCCTGCTGCCAGATCCACTTTCAGAACAGGCATCTCATGCTCTGCCATCAAAGCCACACCCAATGCATTCACCAGACAGGGGGGGGCCATCGAATCAAGGCAGACCAGACGCCAGGCATCTTCATCGTTCTCAAGGCATGCCTGCAAAACACTGGCCCAGCGGCACAGCGGTGCGACGCGTTCAAACGCCAGATGCACTACCCCACCACAGCATTGCCCCAATGCCGGCCCCAGAGAAAAACGTTCCAGACGCCGCTGTGCAGGCAGTGATCCGCGTGGCAGGGCCAGCATGTCGCGTGCAGTCGCCATGGCGCACAGTTCCAGATGGCCACCGCCTATCGTGTCGAACAGACCGGTTGCGGTAATGAGCATTTTTGCCCCGGGTTCGCGCGGTCCAGACCCCTGCACCTGGGCTACGGTAACCAGAATGCCAGGATCAGTCAGTTCATTGAGTGCCTTCAGCCAGGATGTCATTGCAGTGTCATTCCCGCGCTATTCAACTGCTGTGCAACCAGCCTGCACCAGCTCAACCGCGTCCAATATCGCTTCGCACGTGGCAGGCGCATTCAGCGGCGGATTGATTTTGTAGCCGGCCAGACTGGCGATGGCATCCCGGATGGCAAAGAATGCCGAAAAGGCCAGCAGCAGGGGCGGTTCGCCAACCGCCTTGGAACGATGAATGCTATGGGCAACGTTACTGTTTTTAAACAGGTGCACCCGGAAGTCGTGCGGGCAGTCGGAAACGGCCGGAATCTTGTAGGTCGAGGGCGCATGGGTCATCAACTTCCCTTCGCCATTCCACCACAACTCTTCGGTCGTCAGCCAGCCCAGTCCCTGAATATACGCGCCTTCAACCTGACCGATATCGATGGCCGGATTGAGTGACTGGCCGGCGTCATACAGTACATCCACTCTCAAGACGCGCGATTCGCCGGTCAGCGTATCGATAATGACTTCGGACACGGCAGCGCCATAGGAAAAATACGAAAACGGATTGCCGCTCATGGTTTTCGGGTCCCAGTGCAATCCCGGGGTAGCGTAAAAACCGTCGGACCACAGCTGGATTCTGGCCAGCCAGGCCTTGTGCACCAGTTCCGCAAACCCGATCGTGTTCTGATTGACTGTCACCGAACCCCGCGCAAAAACCACCTCGGCCAGCACGCCGCCAAACAACTGCACCGCAAATTCTGCCAGGCGAGTGCGTATGGTGCGTGCAGCAGCCTGTGCGGCCTTGCCGTTGATGTCAGCACCGGTGGAGGCGGCCGTGGCCGAGGTGTTGGCGACCTTGCTGGTGTCGGCTGCCGTGGCCCGCACCGATTCCAGACTGATGCCCAGTTCATGCGCGACCACCTGACACACTTTGGTATTGACGCCCTGCCCCATTTCAGTGCCGCCATGGTTCACCAGCACCGAGCCATCCGTGTAGACGTGCACCAGCGCGCCGGCCTGGTTCAGATGCGTGACGTTAAACGCTATGCCGAACTTGACCGGCGTTAAGGCCAGTCCTTTTTTGAGCACCGCACTGTCTGCATTAAACGCCCTGACTGCGGCACGGCGCTGCTGATAGTCACTGCTGTGTTCCAGTTCTGCGACCAGTTCATGAATCACGTTATCCACGACTTTCTGACCGTACTGGGTGACGTTGCGCCCTTCCTGGTCATGCCTGCCGTAGAAATTGATTTTGCGGATGTCCAGTGCATCCCGGCCCAGAGTGCGCGCAATGCTGTCGATGATATATTCGATGGCAATGGCACCCTGCGGTCCGCCAAAACCGCGAAAGGCGGTATTGGACTGGGTATTGGTTCTGGCACACAGCGCGACGATGTCGGTATCGGCCAGATAATAGACATTATCGAAGTGGCACATGGCGCGCGTGGCAACCGGTGCCGACAGGTCGGCAGAAAAACCGGCGCGCGCTGTCATGTCGATTTTGGATGCCGTGATCCGGCCGGTAGCGTCATAGCCGACTTCATACTCATACAGAAAACAGTGACGCTTGCCGGACACCAGCATGTCGTCATCACGATCGGCGCGCAGTTTGACCGGACGTTTCAGGTGCGCTGCGCACAGTGAGGCGAGAGCCGCCCACAGTCCGGACTGGGATTCCTTGCCGCCGAAACCGCCCCCCATGCGCCGACATTCCACCACCACCTGGTGCGCATGAATGCCGAGTGCATGGGCAATGATGTGCTGCATTTCGGTCGGATGCTGGGTGGAGCTGTACACCTGCATGCCGTGATCTTCCCTGGGAATCGCGTACGCAATCTGGCCTTCGAGATAAAACTGTTCCTGGCCGCCGACCGACAGCGTGCCCTTGAGCCGGTGCTGCGCACTGGCCAGCGCACTCTGTGCATCGCCTTTTTGCAAACGCATTGGTGGCACCACAAACGACTGTGCCTGGCGGGCTGCTTCGGGAGTGAGCAGCGCGGGCAATTCTGCGTAACTGATGTGCGCTTTTCTGGCAGCGCGACGCGCATTGTCATGGGTATCGGCCACCACCACAAAAATCGGCTGACCGACGTATTCGACCACGCCATCGGCCAGGATCGGATCATCGTGAATGATCGGACCGCAATCATTCACGCCCGGGATATCGGCCGCGCTCAGCACTGCCACTACACCTGGTGAATTGCGCACGGCGGCAAAATCCATGGCCAGCACCGTGGCATGTGCTTTGGACGACAGACCCAGTGCGGCATGCAGCGTGCCATGCACTTCGGCGATGTCGTCGGTATAGAGGGCTTCGCCGCTCACATGCAGCCGTGCTGATTCATGCGCACGTGGCTTACCCACTTCAGCCCAACTCGCAGTGACGGAACTGATATCAGAATCGGCAGGCTTGTTCATCGCATTACTCCTTTGAGGCCTCGAAGGGCGTACTGAAGCGACTGTCAAAAACACTCACCGGTGCGCCGTTGGCCGCAGACTTTGTTTCAAGCCAAAACCGGTACAACAGATTTTGTGCCGCCTTGATGCGATAAGCACTGGAGGCGCGCATGTCGGTCAGCGGTGTGTAATCCTGGGCCAGCATCTGCATGGCACGCCCGATGGTGGCTTCGTTCCAGACCTGGCCGTTCAGCATGGCTTCGGTTTTGGGAGCGCGTCGGGAGGTTGCTGCCATCCCGCCATAAACAATGTGCGCATCTGCCACCAGATCGTTGGCCAGCGTAATGGTAAAGGCCGCGCACACGGCTGAAATATCCTGGTCAAACCGTTTGGCCAGTTTATAGGTTCGGAACACGCTGTGTGGCTGTGGCAGCGGTATCCTCACCGCTTCCACAAATTCATCGGGCCGCAAATCGTTTTTCATGTAATCCAGATAGAACGCTTCGAGCAACATGACACGCTGGCCCGCTGCTGAACGCAAAACGATTTCGGTACCGAGCGCGATGAGCCATGGCGCCGAATCCCCGATCGGTGAACCATTGGCAACATTGCCACCCAGGGTGCCGGCGTTGCGTACCGGTTGCGAGGCAAAGCGTTGCGCCATTTCCGCCAGTTGCGGGTAATGCCGGATCACGGCGGCGTAGGCATCGTTTAACGAGACCACGGCACCGATTTCCAGGGTTTCGTCGTCTTCAACAATGTGCGCCAGTTCGGCAACGTGGCGGATATAAATGATGTCACCCAGTTCGCGCAGCTGCTTGGTGACCCACAGACCGATGTCGGTGGAGCCGGACAGCAGGCACGCCTGTGGATGCTGTGCGCGTACCGCGACCAGTTGCTCCAGTGTGCGTGGCGCGTAAAAGGTGTGACCGTCATGTTCATACACAAACAGGTCAGTGCGCTTTATTTCCTGCAGCTGACTGCCGAGCAGCGCATGATCAAATTTAACTTCGGGCAATTGCCCCATGCACCGAGCGGCGTCAATAATCGGGCGGTAGCCGGTGCAGCGGCACAGGTTGCCGGACAGGGCTTCATTGATCTGTGCGCGACTCGGGGTCGAGGCGTGTTCCTGATTGTTCAGATACAGACTCCACAGCGACATCGCAAAGCCCGGGGTGCAGAAACCGCACTGCGAAGCGTGACAGTCAACCAGCGCCTGCTGTACCGGATGCAGTGTCTCATCGGGCTGCTTCAGGTCTTCAATGGAATACAGTGCCTTGCCGTCCAGCGTCGGCAAAAACTGGATGCAGGAATTCACCGCCTTCATCGTTACCTTGCCATCAATTAACTCGCCGACGACCACAGTACAGGCACCACAGTCGCCTTCCGCGCAACCCTCTTTGGTACCGATGCAGTGCACCTGTTCGCGCAGGTATTGCAGCACGGTTTTGGTGGGCGTAACCGAGTCCACGACATGGACTTGATTGCGGTAATAAAAACGAATTGGCTCGGACATGATGGCCCCACTTAAAATTCAGCTTTTTGTAGAATACCACCAGTGTCGGTTGACAGGTGCAGGCTGGGGTGAAATCCCGGCATCAACCAAGGCAATGCTGGGATTAAAGGAGTGTGCGCTGGCAGGCGCACACCGTTGGGCAGGCAAGGAGCCATGCTCCTTGAAACCCCTGCTACACCATCCCAGCCTGCGACATTACCGGCGTTTATCGTTGTAACGACATTCCAGGCATCAATCCGCCCTGAAACTCTGCCCGAGCGACATCGGCTTGTTCAGCAGTATGGTTTTTGGATTGCGACAGATCAACACCAGTACCAGGATCGTAGCCAGATAGGGCAGCATGGACAAAAACTCCGACGGTATCGGCAGACCAAAACCCTGACCATGAAACTGCAATACCGTGACACCGCCAAACAGGTAAGCACCGAGGATCAGATTGCGCGGTTTCCAGGTTGCAAACACGACCAGCGCCAGTGCTATCCAGCCACGCCCGGCGCTGATGCCCTCGACCCACATCGGTGTCAGACCCAGGCACAGATAGGCACCGGCCAGTCCGGACATTGCCCCACCGAACGCCACCATCCCATAGCGCAGCAGAATCACCGGATAGCCGATGGCATGCGCATTGCCGGGTGACTCGCCGATGGCACGAATAATCAGGCCAAGCCGGGTATGCAGCAGCGCCAGATCCACCACGACCACCAGCACCAGGGACAGATACACCATCCCGTCAAACTGGAACAGCAATGGGCCAACGAAAGGCAATGCAGACACTACCGGCAACGCCAGATGCGGCAGCGGTGCAATACTGCTGCCCACGTACTGACTGCCGGAAAACGCCGACAGGCCAACGCCAAACAGGGTCAGTGCCAGTCCGGTGGCAACCTGATTGGTTTGCAGGGTCAGGGTGAGCAAGCCGAAGATCAGCGCGACCAGCACACCGGCCAGCATGGCCGCAGCCAGGCCCAGCAGTGCACTGCCGGTGCCGTAAGTAACGCCAAATCCGGCCACCGCACCAACCAGCATCATGCCTTCAACACCCAGATTCAACACCCCGGCGCGCTCGACCACCAGTTCGCCGGTGGCAGCCAGAATCAGCGGGGTTGCAGCGCCGGCGGTACTGGCCAGAAACGCGATGATCAAACTGGTATTCATGGCGTGGCTCCGGTAAATCTGGGCTTGAATCGATAGTGAATAAAGAAATCGGCAGCCAGCAGATAAAACAGCAGCAACCCCTGGAACAGCGACGTGATGGCCGAAGGCAGCTGCAATTCAATCTGCGCCGATTCACCACCGATGTACAGCAGCGACATCAGCAGGGAAGCCAGCAATACGCCCACCGGTTGCAGCCGTCCGACATAAGCCACGATGATGGCTGCAAAGCCGTAACCCGGCGAAACACTGGCCTGCAGCTGGCCGATCGGACCAGCCACTTCACCCACGCCAGCCAGTCCGGCCAGACCGCCGCTGATCAGCAGCGCGGCCCAGATATTGGCACTGTCGCTGAAACCGGCGTACGACGCCGCCGCCGGCGCCATGCCGGCCACTTTCATGCGATAGCCGGCAAAAGTGCGGCTGCAGAAAAACCAGGCCCCTGCCACCACAACCAGCGATATCGGAAACGCCAGATTGGTGCGCAGGCCTTCGAACAGCAGCGGCAGCATGGCATACTGGCCAAACATGCGCGACTGCGGAAAATTGAAACCGTTCGGATCGCGCAGCGGCCCGTGCACCAGATAGCTCAGCGTCAGATAGGCCACATATACCAGCATCAGACTGACCAGAATTTCGCTGGTATTGAAACGGGTGCGCAACAGGGCCGGAATCGCAGCCCACATCATGCCGGCGGCGATCCCGGCCAGTAACATCAGTGCCAGCACCCAGTAACTCTGCGTATCCTGAAAATACAGTGCCACACAGCCACCGGCAATCGCTCCCATGGTCAGCTGACCGTCCGCACCGATGTTGAACACGTTGGCCCGAAAGCCGATGGCCAGACCGACACCGCACAAGGTGAGCGGCGTGGCCTTGAGCAACAGTTCCCCGATACCGTAAGAGGTACTGGCCGGTTCAATGAAGTACACATAAAACGCATGCAGCGGTTGCTGTCCGAGCGCGTAAAACAGAATGGTGCTGGTCAGCAGCATGGCCAGCGCAGCGATCAGGGGCGAACCCAGCATCATGAGACGCGACGGACTCGGACGTGCTTCAAATCTGGCCATGTTCAACTTCTCCTGTGAAATCGCCGCTCATCCATACGCCGATCTGGTTAATGCTGGTCTGGGCCAGCGGCACGGCACGCGACAACTTTCCTGCGGAGAGCACCGCAATCCGATCGCACATCATGAATAATTCGTCGAGTTCTTCCGAGATCACCAGCACTGCCACGCCGGCATCGCGCAGATCGATGAGTGCCTGACGGATCAGAATCGCAGCGCCCACATCCACCCCCCAGGTCGGCTGGGCCACGATCATGACGCGCGGCTTCAACATGGTTTCGCGGCCCACGATAAATTTTTGCAGATTGCCACCGGACAGACTGGCCGCAACCGCATTTTCATCGCTGCATTTGACCTGAAATGCAGAAATAATCTGACGCGCAAAAGCAGCCATGACCTTGTTCTGTATCAGACCACGTCTGAGCATGCCACTGCCAGACGAAGGTAAATTCGCTGGAATGTACGCCGTCAGCAAGGCGTTTTCAGCCAGCGACAGTTCCGGTACGGCGCCACGACCGAGTCGCTCTTCCGGTACGAAGCACAGTCCGGCTGCGCGCCGTTGATCCGGTGCGAGCTGAGCGGCAGGCACACTTTCGATCTGCACGGCAGCCCGCTGGGCCAGACGGATTTCACCGGACAGCGCCTTTAACAATTCCTGCTGCCCGTTACCGGAAATACCGGCAATACCAACGATTTCACCGCTGCACACATCCAGATTGATGTCCTGCAGCCGGGTGCCAAACGGGTCCGACGTAGCCAGCGACAGGTTCTGCAGCACCAGGCGCTTCTCACCCGCTACTCTGGGCGTCAGACGGCAAACGGGCAGTTCCTTGCCGATCATCAGTTCAGCCAGGGAGCGTGCGCTTTCCTGGCGAGGAATTGCCGTGCCGGCCACCCGACCGGCGCGCAACACCGTGGCGGTATCGCACAGCGCCTGAATTTCATCGAGCTTGTGGCTGATGTACAAAATACTGCAGCCGCGCGCTGCCAGCTTGCGCAAGGCCTCAAACAACTGCAGTACTGCGTCGGGCGTAAGTACCGAAGTCGGTTCATCCATGATCAAAAGACTCGGCGACAGCAGCAGGCAACGCACGATTTCCACGCGCTGCCGCTCACCGACCGACATGCTGTGCACCAGCCGGTCGGGATTGACCGGCAGACCGTATTCTTCCGACACGTCACGAATGCGCTGCGCCAGTTGCGCCGGTGTCTGCCGCATCACCAGCGCGATATTCTGTGCCACCGTCAGGGTTTCGAACAGTGAAAAATGCTGAAACACCATGCCGATGCCGAGCTTCCTGGCGGCGGCCGGCGAATGGATCTCGACCTGGCGTCCCTGCCAGATGAATTGCCCGGCATCCGGTTTGGTGATGCCGTAAATAATTTTCATGAGCGTGCTTTTGCCCGCGCCGTTTTCTCCCAGCACCGCGTGAATTTCACCCGGCATGACGCTCATCGTCACATTGTCATTGGCGATCACCGACGGGTAGCGTTTGCAGATGCCCAGCAGTTGCAGCTGCGGGATTGGGTTCGGACCTTGCGCCAAAGTGCTGCTCGGATTCATTTTTTTCCTGTTAAAGATGGCGGTCTGCGATGAAATAGTGTGCGCAGACTCCTGAAATCGCATATATTAATTTAAAGCAATTAACATACCATTGATGACGGCCACGAATGTGGTTAAATTCTGACTCGATCCATTTATTGCCCCTTGACTTTTATGCACCAATACTGCGCACAGAACCACCTGCGCACCAATCAGGCGCATAATCCCGAGGCTTAAATAATTGGAGCCAGTCTGGTTCGGGCACTGTTTTTACGTTAATCTGACTGGCCTGATCCTTGCTGTACTCATACTCTCATACCCACCTCTGGAGACTGCCCAATGAATCGTCGTCATCTGCTCGCACTGACCCTGTCTGGCCTGTTGTTCAGCGCATCCCTGACTGCATCTGCAGAAGAACCCATGAAGGTGGCGTTTGTCTATGTCGGCCCCATTGGCGATGCCGGCTGGTCCTATTCCCACGACCAGGCCCGTCTGGCACTGGAAAAAGCCATGGACGGCAAAGTCAAGACCTCTTACGTGGAAAGCGTGCCGGAAGGCGCGGACGCCGAACGGGTGATCCGCAAACTGGCACTGAATGGCAACAAGATCATTTTTACGACCTCGTTTGGCTACATGAATCCGACCGCCCGCATTGCCAAGGCATTTCCGAATATCGTGTTTGAACACGCAACCGGCTACACCGTCGACAAGAATATGGGCACCTACGAAACCCGTTTGTATGAAGGGGCCTATCTGAACGGCGTGCTGGCCGGCAAAATGAGCAAAACCAATCTGCTTGGTGTGGTTGCATCGTTTCCGATTCCGGAAGTAATGCGCAATATCAATGCATTCACACTCGGAGCGCTCAGCGTTAATCCGGCCATTAAAACCAAGGTAATCTGGGTCAATACCTGGTACGACCCGGCCAAGGAACGTCAGGCTGCCGAAACGCTGATCTCGGAAGGGGTCGATGTACTCAGTCAGAGCACCGATTCTCCAGCCACGCTGCAGGTGGCCCAGGAAAAAGGCGTGTACGGTTTTGGCTGGGATTCTGACATGGCAAAATTCGCCCCGAAATCACAATTGACCGCCGCCATCAATGACTGGAGCGGCTTTTATATCGATACCGTCAAGGCAATCATGGCCGGCACCTGGAAACCTTCCCAGATCCATGGCGGTCTGAAAGAAGGCATGGTCAGAATGGCGCCGCTCAATCCGGTGGTTCCCGCAGCGGTTGTGAAAGTGTTTGAAGACAAGAAAAAAGCCATGATCGCCGGCACACTGACACCGTTTCAGGGTCCGCTGAAAGATCAGTCCGGTGCCCTGCGGGTCGCTGCCGGTGCCGATCTGGCGCCGGCCAAAATATTGGCCATGGATTTCTATGTGCAGGGCGTACTGGGAACCATACCCAAATAATAATTGAGTGAATTTAAATAGAAAGGAAGTTGTTCGATGATGACGCTATTTGCTGTACCGGTGTTCGATGCCACGACGATGGTTGAGGGTAACGAACTGTTCAAGGGACAGGGGTCCGCCAGCCACTGGGCCACCCGTCTGGCCGCTGAGGTTGGTTGCGCCGTGACTGCCAAAAAAATCGGCAACGGCTGGGCCCTGTGCGGCACGCTTGATGGCGTTGACTGCATCTGGGGGATACACGGGCAGCGGCTGAAACGGATCAATTAAACGGCGTCGGATGATTTTTTCTGTTGACTCATTATATCATTTTGATATAATGAACCAATGCACATCATCTCACTTAAGATGCTTCGTGAATTCTGGCACATACATCCCGAAGCTGAACAATTATTACGTGAATGGCACACAATTGTTGAGCATACTGATTTTAAAAACTTTAACCACATCAGACAGTTTTTCAATTCAGCCGACTACGTCAAGCCCTATACGATCTTCGATATCGGAGGAAATAATTTTCGTGTGGTTGTAATCGTTCAATACAAATTTAAAAAAATCTATGTACGAAAAGTGATGACGCACCGGGAATACGATACATGGAACAAGCTGTATCGGAAAGGCAGGGAAAAATAATGCAGGCGGTAAAGCCCAAATTTGACATCAAAGCAATTCAATCGTCCTGGCAGACACTGAACAGCATCGCGCATCTTCGCCCAATACAAAATGAAAAAGAATATGACCACATGGTCGCTCTTATGAACTTTCTGTTGGATATTGTCGGCGACGATGAAGAACATGCTTTAACCGGCCTGCTGGATTTGACCGGCGATCTGGTATCGAGGTATGACGAGCATCACTTCAACATTGATCGGGTCGAACCAAAGGATGTGCTGCGCCATTTAATGGATATTCGGGGTCTGAAGCAGGAACAGCTGGCTGAAATTATTCATCAGAGTAATCTGTCGGCGATTCTCGCAGGCAAACGAAAAATCAGCGCAACGCTGGCAGGAAAACTCGGTAAATTCTTCCATATCAGTGCCGCGGTATTTGTTCCAAAATAGGGCCAGATATCTGTCGGAGATCTGGCCCGCAACAGGCTGCATCGAACGATGCATTTATTTCGCGATCCCGCCGGCATTGCACAGACCGCCGGTAATTTCGATGGTGGTGGCATTCAACGCACTGTTGACCACGCAATGACCGATGAGCGCAGCAATTTCGTTGGCATCAATCAGGCGGCCCAGATGCACATCGGCCAATATCGCCTGCAATGCTTCCTGATTCATGCCGGTCAGCATGGGCGTTGCGGTATAGCCTGGCGCAACCCCGACGCAGCGGATGTTTTTAATACCGCGCAACATGAATTCGCCGACAATAATTTTTGGCATGAGTGCCACTGCCGCTTTGGCCGAGGAATAATTGAGCTGCCCGATCTGCCCGATTTTATTGACCGAAGAAATCGGTACCAGCAATCCTTCCCAGTGGCCATTGACCATCGCTTCGGCAGCATCGCGCAGGGTCAGAAAGGTGCCGGTCAAGTCGCCATCGATCACGTTCTGCCATTTGTCGTAACTTAATTTGCGTGACACCTTGCCGGTTTCCTTGTCCAGCGTGAGCATGGTGCCGTCGCTGATGATGCCGGCCGCGCACACTGCCACATTAAGCTGTCCGAAGGCGGCCACGGTGGCCCTGACAAATTTCGCCGTATCGGCCTCACTGGTGACGTTACCCTGAATACCGATGACCTCACCACCGGTCTGTTTGATACTCGAGACCACCCGATCAATGGCCTCCTGCCTGCGACCGACTACGGCCACCCTTGCACCCTGTGCCGCAAAATATCTGGCAACCGTTTCACCGATACCGCTGGTGCCACCAGTGACAAGAAATACGCTGCTTTTGATTTCCATAATTTGTACTCCTGGTTATCTGACCAAAGAACTGCTGTCCTTGTTCCAGTAAATGAAATTCGGGTGACTCACATTCGGACCGATGATCCTGAGATCGCCAACCCTGCCAGGATGGGCAACATCCGGTCCAATCACTTTGATGCCGACCGGATAAATTGCTTTCACCAGTTCCTGTGACCGCAGTTGCGCTTCATCCAGCAACAATCCCTTGAACAGTCCCGCGCCAACCGCGGCAAAACTGCCGTCCGACAATACTCTGGAGAGGTTCCAGCTGTCATCGCATTTTTCAATCAAAAATTGGGTGTCATTGTAAAAGAAGGTATTCATGTCAGTTTCCTCAGCACAGTGACGCAGTTGGTGACCGCCGAACCACCGACATTGAACACCACCCCGATGTCGGCCCGGTTGGCCTTCACGCCTATCGGTTCGCCGATGAGCTGCTTGTAAATCAGCGCGTGCATCGACGCGCCTGTCGCACCTACCGGATGCCCCTTGGACTTCAGCCCCCCCGACAGGTTAACCGCCACCCGATCATCACGGGTGAAGCGGCCGTCAAGATAGTCAAAGCCGGCCTGCCCGTCTTTGGACAGCCCGAGCGTTTCGGTCGACAGGATCTGGTTGATCGTAAAACAGTCATGGACTTCAGCCAGATCAACATCGGCCGCAGTGATGCCGGCTTCTTTGTATGCCTTGGCCACGGCATCCTTGCCGGCCATGAGTTCATACATATTGGGGCGTACATTCTCGGCCAGCCGTTCCACCGAATGGCCGATCCCGGCGATTTCGACCGCGCGGTGCCGGTTACTGACGTTGGCCGTCGGTGTAATCACCACGGCTGCAGCACCATCCGAGACCAGCGAACAGTCGTGCAGGCGCAGCGGTTCGGCAATCATCATGTTCTTGCATTTGCCACGCTCGTCGATCTGGTTGAGTTTCATGATGGCTTCGACGGTAGCCGGTCCGTTCCTGACATGCGCCAGCGGATTGTCCATGCCGTTTTTGTAGCACAGTGCACCGGCCGTCCACAGCATGCGTTCCAGCTCGCCATTGGGAATTTTGTAGTGCGCCTGATACCCTTTGGCGTACGCGGCAAACAGCATGGGGAAGGTCCAGCCCTGAGCGCCTTCGCTGGGCCAGTGCGAGCAACAGGCCAGCACATGGGTCATCTGCGGGGTCGGCAGCAGATTCATTTTTTCCACGCCAATGACCAGTACGTGGCGCGCGCGCCCTGCTTCAACCGCATACAGCGCGTTGTACAGCGCCACCGAGGAAGAAGCACAGGCACACTCGCAGCGCGACATCGGCTTGAAGCGCAATGCTGGATCAATTTCTGCGGCGATTGGCGCGACATGCTCCTGATTCAGGAATGAAGCCGGTGAACAGGAGCCGATATACACAGCGTCAATATCCCTGGCCTCCAGCCCGGAGTCGGCGATGGCGCCGCGCCCTGCTTCAATCAGAAGATCGTAATAGGTTTTGGTGTCGGTCATCAATCCGGACAATTTGTCTTTGGTCACAAAGTTGCCGAACTCAGTATTGTACGCACCAATTATGCTGACTTTACTCATCGTCGTTCCTTCACTTTAAAAACAGGGATTACCGAAATTGCCTTGACACGTGGTCCGCGCCAGTCTGCCGGAGCATCGATACGGCGAAAATCAACCGACAAATTAACGATCCGGACGATTCGTACCAGAGTGATATCAGCATCATATTCTTTGTCGGCCTGTCTCCAACAGGTCTGAATGAAGCAGATTTGATGGCGGTCAAAGATAGTTCGATACAGCCAGGACCGGCAGGTTCGTTGAAAAAAGCGGAATAATCAGCCACTTTTGATTGAAATCAAAAAATACAATACCTGTCTGTGTAGATTGGCAAACCTAACCAGTTGCAATCTGAATGCGGACCATGCTGACAGTCAACCCTGAATTCGCCCCGGAGCATGTGCCGCTGAACAACCGGCCGGGCAACGCGCGTTTTCGAATCAGTCGCAACACCATCCTGCTGTTATGCTGCACCGCAATCATGGTGAGCGGCGCAGTGACACTGTCGCTGCAGTCGTTCCGGCAGGTCAGCGCGCTGAGCCTGCAGCGCATCCAGACGCGGATTGAAATCGACAATATCAATAGACTGCTGTCTTCAATAAAGGATGCCGAGACCAGTCAGCGCGGCTATCTGCTGACCGGGGACGAAACCTATCTGGCATCCTGGGATGCGGTTCGGAGTGCAACGAGCACCCAACTCGACGCGCTGCGCAAACTTCCTGTTTCCAGATCTTCTCAAAAGCGCATTGAGGAGATCGAACAACTGACCAATGCCAAAATGGCCGAACTGGCCCAGACCATCGCCATGAAACGCAGGCATGAATCCGATGCCGCCATTGCGCTGGTCATGAGTGGTCACGGCAAACAGCTCATGGATCAGTTGCGTACCGATATCGCAACAATTCTGGAAGAACAGCGCCAGATCCAGAATCAGGAAATACAGCAAAACGAGATCGATCAGCGTCACCTGTTTGAAGGAATCGCTGCGACGAGTTTGCTCGCGCTGCTGCTGTCGATGACCACCGCACTGCTGATCTTTCGCAGCGCCAGACATTACGTAAACAGCCTGCAGCTCAAGGAAACGAAACGCCTGCAGCAACTGCAGCAGGAATCCTACCGACAACTGCACGCCGTGATTGATTCAGCCATGGATGCCATCATCACCGTTGACGATAAGTTCATCATCCGTTTATTCAACCCGGCCGCGTGCGAAATGTATGGTGTCAGCGAATCGGAAGCACTGGGCGTATCGATTGAAAAATTCATTCCGGAACAGCTTCGTCTGAGCCATCTGGCTCATATGCAGGAATTTTCCGGCGCCGCAACGACTGCACGGCAGATGGGTAACCAGAGAGAAATCGTTGGGCTGCGTGCCAATGGCCAGCAATTCCAGGGTGAGGCCACCATCTCGCAGGTGACAGTCAGCGGCAAAAAAATGTTTACCGTCATTGTTCGCGACCAGACCAACCGCCTGCTTGCCGAACATGCCCTGCGCGAAAGCCGGGCCTTCAATATTGCCACGCTCAATTCAGTGCAGGCCGAAATTGCGGTTCTGGATCGGGAAGGAACCATTATTGCCGTAAACCAGTCCTGGATGAATTTTGCACGGCTAAACTGTTTTGCCGACGGATCCCTGCCTGAACTGGTTCAGGTGGGCGCCAATTATCTGACGGCGTGCAAAAACAGCATGGCACAAGCCGCCTTCGAAGGGATCAAGGCGGTCATTGCCGGCACCAGCGCCAGTTTTGAGCTGTCCTACCCCTGCCCGTGTGCCAAAGGCGATCGCTGGTTTCACATGAGTGTCACGCCGCTGCAGGACGCCAGTGGCAAAGTCGTGATTGCCCATACCGATATTAGCGAGATCAATCTCACTGAAAAAGCGCTGCAGGCCTCCCAGAATACTCTGCGCGATCTGCTCGAATATCAGCATCGCAACAGAGAGCAGGAGCACTCGCGCCTGGCGCAGGTAGTCCACGACGAGCTGGGCACCAGACTGACAGCGGCCAAGGCAAATCTGTCGGTATTGATGACGCAGGATCAGCAGATCGATTCGGGCGCAAATCCGCGTTTGCAGGAAGCCTGCGAACTGCTGGACTCCTGTTTTACGACGGTGCGCAATATCATTCTTGATCTGCGCCCAAGCGTGCTTGACAATCTCGGCATCTGGTCTGCCCTTGAATGGTATGCCGGGAAAAACGCCCTGCACACGGGAATTTTCTGCAACTTCTTTATTGACCCGGTTCTGGAAGACCACGTACCCGCACCTGAATTGAGCGCCGTCCTGTTTCGCATTTTGCAGGAAGCACTGAGCAACGTCACCCGGCATGCCAATGCCACCGAAGTCAGCATCCGGGTCGGTACCGACAACGGCGACATCAAACTGGAAGTGGAAGACAACGGCACCGGCATCGACATGAACAAGGCCCAGGATTTCAAATCCTGGGGCATCACCGGCATGTCCGAGCGGGCCCGCTATCTGGGTGGCAGAGTCGAGATCGCGCAAACGGCCCAGGGCACCCTGATCACTGCATTTTTGCCTTGGGTAACGCTGGAAGAATGAACTCAGTAGCGCCAACGACCCGTGCGAATCTGCAGCAATTTGCATCATTGCACGTCTGGTAACGGTTGTTTCACTTTGGGAAAAGCAGCCTTGCGGCTACAATAATCCGAAATAACACAGAGAACCATCACGCCCACAGGGCGTCACGGAGAGCGATTATTAAATCCAGGAAAAAAACCACGGCCAGCACCAGCGGGACGTTCCCCAAAAACCACCCTGCCGCAGCGCCAACACCGTTCCCCATCGTAGGCATCGGTGCCTCTGCCGGCGGCCTGTCGGCCTTTGAAGAATTTTTTTCGGCCATGCCCGTCGACGCCGATCCGGGCATGGCCTTTGTACTGGTACAGCACCTGGCACCGGATCACAAAAGCATGCTGTGCGATATTATTCAGCGCTTTACCCGCATGCACGTCTACGAAGTGGAAGACGGCATGGTGGTGCATCCGAACTGTGCCTATATCATTCCACCCAACCGCGACATGGCATTCCTGGACGGCACGTTGCAACTGCTGGAACCGGCTGCGCCGCGCGGCCATCGGATGGCGGTGGATTTTTTCTTTCAGTCGCTCGCGCAGGATCTGCATGAACATGCCATCGGTATTGTCTTCGCCGGCACCGGCAACGATGGCACGGCCGGCGTGCGCGCCATCAAGGGTCAGGGCGGCATGGTCATGGCACAGCTGCCCGAATCCACCGAGTTCAGCGGCATGCCGGCCAGTGCCATTGCCACCGGTCTGGTCGACTACACCCTGACACCGGCAGAGATGCCGGCGCAGCTGCTGAGTTACGTCACACATAAATTCGGCAAGCTGTTAAAGTCGGACCATGCTGCCGGAGCCAAAAACGAGAATGCGCTGAAAAAAATATTTTTGCTGTTACGTGCTCAGACCAACCACGATTTTTCGCATTACAAACCGAGTACCATCAACCGACGCATCGAACGTCGCATGGCGGTCCATCAAATTACCTCGGTCAACGACTATGTCAAATATTTACAGCAGACGCCAGCTGAAGTGGCCGCACTGTTCAATGATTTGCTCATCGGCGTGACCAATTTTTTCCGCGACCCCAAGGCCTATGCGGTTCTGGAAGAAAAAATCATTCCGAATCTGGTTGCCAACGCTACCGACGGTCTGGCACTGCGCTGCTGGTCAGTGGCCTGTTCCAGCGGAGAAGAAGCCTACTCGATTGCCATGCTGTTTCGGGAGTGTCTGGAGCAGCAGAAAAAAAATCACGCAGTGCAGATTTTTGCCACTGACATTGACAGCCAGTCTATCGCGCTGGCACGAACCGGTGTGTATTCAGCCAACATTTCAGCCGATGTGAATCCGGAACGACTGAGCCGTTTTTTTACTTTCGAAGAAAATAACAACGTCTGGCGCATACAAAAAACGATCCGTGACATGCTGGTGTTTTCAGAACAGGATGTGATTAAAGACCCGCCGTTCTCCAAACTTGATCTGATCAGCTGCCGTAACCTGCTGATCTATCTGGATGTCGATTTGCAGCGCATGCTCATCCCCCTGTTTCATTTTGCACTCAGGCCGGGTGGCTACCTGTTTTTGGGTTCCTCGGAAGGTATCGGTGGCTACGAAGATCTGTTTTCGGTTGTCGACCGGGACGCAAAAATATACCAGCGCAAAGAAGATTTTGGTGCGACGCGCCGGGTACTGCCTGGTCGCCTGCCCGATTCCCTGCCGCGTCATGATTTTACGGGCACGGCAAACAGCGGCAAGATCGGCTCGCCAATCAAACTGAAATTACGCGAACTGACTGAACAGACACTGCTGCAAAAAGCCACACCGCCCAGTGCTCTGGTCAACGAACAGGGCGATATTCTGTATCTGCATGGCAGGACCGGCATGTTTCTGGAACTCGTGCCTGGCGTGGCCGGCATTAACAATATTCTGAAGATGGCGCGCGACGGCCTGCGTCCCGGTCTGGCTGCAGCCCTGCACAAAGCCATAGAATCCAGACAGACCACACGCTGCTCGGGTCTGAATGTAAGAACCAACGGACACTATTCACCCATGAATCTGACCGTCCTGCCGGTCATGACCAGCAGCGTTACGACGTCATCGGCGTTTCTGTACCTCATTACGCTGGAAGAAGTTGCACAGGCAAGTCCACCGTTGGCCAAAACGGTCGCCGACCAGACTGGCACCGTCGCCGATTCCAATGCCGAGGCGCGCATCGAAGCACTGAAACTGGAATTGCGCATCAAGGATGAATATATCCAGACCACGCAGGAAGAACTGGAAAGCTCGACCGAGGAACTGAAATCGTCCAACGAAGAAATGCAGTCGGTGAATGAAGAGCTGCAGTCTACCAACGAAGAACTGGAAACTTCCAAGGAAGAATTGCAGTCGGTCAACGAAGAACTGGCCACCGTCAACTCGGAACTGCAAACCAAGGTCAACGATCTGTCGCGTGCCAATAACGACATGAACAATCTGCTGGCCGGCACCGGCATCGGCACGATTTTTGTGGATCATCAGTTGAACATCCTGCGCTTTACGCCGGCGGCCTCGGCTATCATCAATCTGATCATCAGCGACATCGGCCGCCCGGTCGGACACCTGGTATCGAATCTGGTCAATTACAACCAGCTCGTGCCGGATATCCAGGCCGTGCTGGATACGCTCATCCCCAAAGAACTGGAGGTCAGAAGCGTCAACGGCAAATGGTACGCCATGCGCATTCAGCCCTACCGCACTCTGGACAATATCATTGAAGGCGCCGTCATTTCCTTTGTCGATATCAGCGAAACGGTGTTAATCCGCGATTGCCTGCAAAAAGCCAATGAAGCCGCACGCCTGTCCGTGGCCGTTATTCATTGCCGCGATGCGGTCATTGTGCAAGACCACCATGATCACATCCTGGCCTGGAATCCGGCCGCGCAGCGACTGTATGGCTGGACCGAAGAACAGGCACTGCAGATGAAGGGTTCACAGCGCTACCCGGAGCCGCTGCGCGCGCAGGAATTCAGGCGCCTGCTGCAACTGTGCGACACCGACCTGGTCACACAGGAAATCACTGAACGCCTTACCAGCGCCGGGAAAGTATTGAAAATTCAGCTGATCGCCACGGCAATTCTGGATGACTCAGGCGCCGTCTGCGCGGTTGCCACGACCGAAAGACTGTTCCGACCGTAATCCTAGTAGTCAGTCAACCTAATTTCTATAGCTATAAATCGTGTCTTTTTTCGCCTGGCTTCGTTGCTCGTCCTTGCGTAGCTAGCTAAGCGGCGTCCGCACGGTGTAGCC
>Ga0316221_1001465_pt1 | contig 24518 bp, 19 predicted proteins | sample TBH18007metaG_FD_206003 | JGI IMG/M metagenome (GOLD analysis project Ga0316221, IMG submission 206003) | Freshwater microbial communities from Trout Bog Lake, Wisconsin, USA - TBH18007 | ecosystem: Environmental > Aquatic > Freshwater > Lake > Hypolimnion/Profundal zone | place: USA: Wisconsin... | reverse complement strand
GCGAGATATTTCGGATCGGACCCCAGCATGGCCGCAATATAGCCGCCCGCCGAATGGCCGCTGATGAAGAGACGCTGCGGGTCGCCGCCATACTGCGCCGCATGGGCGTGGACCCAGGCCACGGCCTGCGCGCCGTCCTCGACAAAGGCGGGATAGGTGACTTCAGGATAAAGCCGGTAATCGGCGACCACGGTGACGATGCCCAGGCTGGCGAAGGCCTGGCCAAAGGCGAGATACTGTTCGCGGCTGCCCGACATCCAGGCGCCACCATAGAAGAACAGCAGCACCGGCGCCGGAGCCTTCAGGTGATCGGGGACATAAACGTCCAGCTTGCGGCGCGGACCTTCGCCATAAGCCAGAGCCTTCACCACATGGTAGCCGGTGCGCGGCACCAGCACATTCAGCAGCGCCGGGCTGGGGGTACAGGCCGCCAGCAGGGTCATCAGGCTGGCAAGCAGGCCGAGGCGCGCGATCTTGGGAGATGTCATCCCTCGACTACGGATAAGAACCGAACTTGGTTCAGTCTCCCGGCCTTGACGTCTTTGGCTTGGCCGCCAACCGCATTTAGCGATTGCTGGCCTGGACGTTGCCGCCGGGCGCGGCGATTTCGCTGGGCGCGGGCGCGTCACTATCGTCATCGGCGGGACGGCGGACGACGGCAGCGGACGGCTCGGCGACGATCGCCTTGGTCGCCTGCGCCTTGGCGAACAGGTCGCGGCGCAGATAGGTGCGGGCGCCGCGCGGATAGGGCGGCTCGTCCACCTTGGCCGCCGTCACCGGATCGACGGCATAGGCCGGCACGGCGGTGAAGCGGAAGGCGGCGCTGATGGCGGTGTTCTGGCCATGGGCGTCGGGCATGGCGTCGGCGTTGCGCTTGAGGGCGTAATACATGGCGATCTGATTCTGGTGGTAATAGGTCTCGCGCGTGGCGCCGTCGGACGGCGAGTTGAACGTGTCCTTGGCATAGACGTCGCGCCAGTCGCGATAGCCGCCCGCCAGCCCGTCCAGGGTACCGTCGGCATGCAGCGTCAGGCGCAGTTTGCCCTTGTGGAACAGCGCATCGCCGCGATTGGTCTCGCCCCAGGCGAAGGCGGGCATGTGCAGGTCTGCTTGCGCGGTCTCGATGACGCCGTTTTTGATGCGGGCCTTCAGCCGGGTGTACTGCTCGCTTTTCACCATGCGATAGGAATAGTCGCGCACGATATTGCCCATCGGATCCTTGACCAGCCGGTCGGGCGAATAGGCGATTTCCACCATGGCGTCGGCATCGTTCATGGGATCGGCGCCCTTGCCGCTGACCCGCACCACCATGGTGTAGAGCCCATCCACCATCTTGTCGTTGGCGCGCTGGCTGAGATAGGCGTGATACGCCGTGCCGCGGAAGGACATGATGCAGCCCCAGGCGCGATAGAAGGCGTTGTCGATGCCGCGCTCGCCGGCGGGCGAGGTGAAGCCGCCGGTTTTGGCGTTGCCATCCAGGTTGAAGCCTTCGGCGATCGTGCCCGTCACCTGCTGCATGCCCGGATCGGGCGCGGCGAAGGGATTGAGATAGGTCTCGATGCCCTTTTTGAAACCGCGCTGGCTCATGGCGGGCGACACCACGCGCTCGCCGCCGCCGCCGTCGCTGACCTTTTTCGTGATCTCGGCGATCTCGGCATCGGTGCGCCAGGCGGTCTTCAGCGCCTTGGAAACGTCATTGTCGGGGATGGTACCCTTGGGGCAGTCGCTGCCGGGCGCTTCGGTGCTGCCCGGCTTGCCGCCATAATAGAAGGCGGGCTCGTATTTATCGACGGCGAAGCCTTTTTCCCAGGTCAGGGCCGGGGTGGCGATCAGGCTGGCGGCGCAGAGCAGCAGGACGATGCGCATGGCGTTCTCCCAAGCCGGTCTGAACGCCGGATCGCTCTCTTTTTAGTCCAAAAGGCATCCGCCGCCAATTGCCGACTGCTTGGCCCGAGGCATAAGGTCTGCGCCAAACCGGCCACGCCGGAAAACAGGGGAAAAACCATGAAGCTTCGTCTTGGGGCGCTTGCCCTGCTTGCCTGCGCCGGTGGCGCTTTCGCCCAGCCCGCAACCCCGCCCACGCCCGACAGCCTGGTGGCCGCCGCCAAGCGTCTGGCGGGCACCGACTTTGCCGGCAGCTTCGCGCGCATCTGCGTCGCCCCCGACAACCTGACCGCCCGCACCCCCGGTGCGGGCCGTGGCGCCGCCACCGCCCCCCGCCCGACCCCCGACCGGGCCACCTGGTACGCCAAGCCCTACAAGGTGTTCGACAATCTCTATTGGGTAGGCACCAGGATTCACAATTCCTGGGCGCTGAAGACCAGCAAGGGCATCATCATCATCGATACGCTCTACGACTATGCTGTCGAACCGGAGATCGTGAACGGGTTGAAGGCGCTGAAGCTGGACCCCAAACAGATCAAATACGTCATCATCAGCCATGCCCATGGCGACCATGACCAGGGCACGGCGCTGTTGCAGAGCCGCTTCGGCGCCCGCGTGGTGATGGGGGCGCCGGACTGGGACTCCACTCTGGCGCGGCCCGCAACCGCCACGGGCGGTGTGCCCACGCGCGGCGCGAGCGACATCAGCGTCGGGCCGGAAGGCGCACAGCTGGTCCTGGGCGACACCACCGTGAACATCGTCTTCACCCCCGGCCACACGGTCGGCACCCTGTCGCTGATCTTCCCGGTCAAGGATCATGGCCGCCCGCTGACGGTGGCCTATTCCGGCGGCACCGCCTTCAACTTCCCGCGCGTGGCACAGAATTTCCAGATTTACGAAGACAGCCAGAAGAAGATAGCCGCCGCCGCCGCCGCCGCGGGCGCCACGGTGCTGCTCTCGAACCATACCGAGTTTGACGGCGCCTGGGACCGGGTGCGTGCGGCGCAGGTGCCGCGGGCCAAGGGCGAGCCGCACCCCTTTGAAGTGGGCGCCGCCGCCATCGGGCGCTATTTCGAGATGACCGCCGACTGCGCGCAGGCGCAGCGGCTTTCGATGCAGTAATTCATCCTTCAACCTTCGCAATCGACCAAGGAGACCGAATGAAAACCGTAATTTTCACTGCCGCGGCGATGCTGCTTGCCGTCGCCGCGCCTGCCCTGGCGCAGGATATTCCGTCGCCGCAACAGATCATCGCGGAGAATGACAAGAATGGCGACGGCGCCATCGACCGGGCGGAATGGGCGGCCTCGCCCGCGCCGATCCCCTTTCCGGAGGAAGCCGACACCAACCATGACGGCAAGATCGACCTGGCCGAACTGACGGCGCTGTTTGCCCAGTTCCAGGCCGGCGGCGCGCCGCCGCCGCCGGCCCAAGCGCCGGCCCAAACACCTGCGCCGCAAGGCTGATCGTCCCGCCGCGGCAAACGCCGCCCGGCGGCGTTTCTTTTTTGCCGCCGGGCATGTCACGAATCTCGCCACAAATTCGGCAAAAACGATTGCAATGCTCATCCGGATAAACAGGGGGACTTCCAATGAATAATTATCGCAACATTCTGAAAGCACTCGCCGCCGCCGCCGCCATTCTGGCCGCCGCGCCCTTGGCCGCCGCGCCCACCGAAGTGACGCCCAGCGATCCCAAGGCCGGGCCGGAAAGCTTGGCCGTTGGTCCCGACGGCACGCTTTATCTCGGCTCCATCTCCAGCCCCGTGGTCTCCAGAGCCAAGCCGGGTGAAGCCACCGCCACGCCCTTCATCGACCTGAAGGCCGACAAGGCCGCCTTCCTGCTGGGCGTGCTGGTCGATGCGCCCACCAATACGCTGTGGGTCTGCGAAATCATGAGCATGGATCGCTCCTCGCCCCTGCTGAAGGCGGTGAGCCGGCTGCGCTCCTTCGACCTGAACACCGGCGCGCACAAGCTGAACCTGCCGCTGCCCGAAGCCACCAACATCTGCAACGATTTCGTGGTCGGCACGGACAAGGCGCTCTATATCAGCGATACCTCCAACGGCAAGATCCTGCGGCTGAAGCCCGGCGCCACGACGTTCGAGACCGTGATCCAGAACGCCGCGCTGTATGGCGTCGATGGCATCACCTTCCTGAACGGCCAGTTGTATGTGAACACGGTCTGGTCCAACGCCCTGTTCCGCATTCCGATGGATGCCGCCGGCAAGGCGGGCGATCCGGTGCAGATCCTGCCCAACCGCCTGCTCAAGGCGCCGGACGGCATGCGGGCGGCGAACGGCAGGCTGTATCTCGCCGAAGGCGCCGCCGGACAGGTCGATGAAGTGCGGATCAACGGCAACAACGCCACCATCGTCCCGCTCAGGACCGGCCTGACCGCCCCCACCGCGGTGGATGTGCATGGCGATACGCTGTGGGTCGGCGACCGCGGCGGCAACAAGGCCGTGGCAGTGGCGCTGAAGAAGTAAGCAGCGAAAGGCCGCGCATCACCCGATGCGCGGCCGCCGCCGTCAAAATCCGGACAAAAGAAAAAGGCGCCGCGATTGCTCGCGGCGCCTTTTGTGTTTGCGTTAGGCGTTACTGCGCGGGGGCAGCCGCCGGAGCGGCATCACCCGCCGCACCGCGGCCACGGCCACGGCCAGCGCCGCCGCCACGGGTCGCGCCCGGCGGGCCGCCCTGGAAGCAGTCAAAGTCGGGACGATCCCACCAGGAGGACGGGCCGCAGAGATGGATATGGGCCTTGAGCGCCGCATCATGGACGATGTTGATGGCGCGTTCATAGTCCGGCATGCCCTGACGGTAGCCGGAGAAGTTGCCCAGGTCCGACGAGGCCGCGAAGATGCCGCTGACACCCTTGATCTTGGCGATCTTGTCGGCGTCCTTCAGGCCATCCAGGGTCTCGATCATCAGGATCAGGACCAGGTTGTCGTTGATGGTCTGGCGGTAGCTGGTACCGGCATACTGGGGATTGCCCCAATAGGCGGCGGTGCCGGCGACGTTGGAACCGGCGCTGCGATGACCCAGCGGCGGGAAAAAGGCCCAGTTGGCGGCCAGCTGGCCTTCCTGGATGGAGCGGACGGTGGGAACCACCAGCACCAGCGCGCCCATGTCGGTGGCGTGCTGTTCGTCCATTTCGTTTTCGTTGGGAATGCGCACGCCGGGCACGGCATGGGCATGCGGGCAGGAATTCCACATATTGGCGACGTCATGCCAGGTGCCGGGCGCGTGCTGCATCTCGGTCCAGATGAAGTCGTTGGTTTCCTTGTTGGCCGCGGCGCAATACTGCTCCGGCGTCGAATTGCCGTTGACGGTGTCGCTGTACAGCTTGCCGCCATTCCGCAGCTTGATCATGGCCGGATTCCAGAGCCGGGTCGCACCGGCCGGAATATCGGCGGCGGGACCGAATTTCCAGGTCTTGTCGTTGAACTTGCCCTTGTTAACAGCGCCTTCGGGAGCCTTGTCGATGGCATGGCTGTCGACGCCCTTGGCCGCAGCGAACGGATAGGAATTCGGACGGGCAACACCGTCGTCCTGCGCCATCGCGGCGGATGCGGCAAATGACATGACCGCACACGTCGCGGCCGCAAGCAATTTCATCTTCATAAAGTCCTTCTCCCCGTGAGCACATTTTTTTGTGCGCAGCTTTCCCTGCACGAGAATTTTGTCAGGCTCACCGGAGCAACGCAAGTAAAGCATTGCAGGGAATCCGGGCGAATAGATTACGTCTGCGCAATCAAACGACATCTTGCGACAATCATCGAATGCTGCATCGCAATAACCAGCTTACTTGAAAGCGCCGATCACTTTCATTAAACGGGACAGCCCTTAACCCGCGCGAAAAGAATGCTGGAAATCGAAAGCCTCACCAAGCGCTTCGACACCGTCACGGCGGTGAACGAACTCTCGCTGACCGTGCGGCCGGGCGAGGTTCTGGGCTTCCTGGGCCCTAATGGCGCGGGCAAGACCACCACCATGAAGATGGTGACCGGCTATCTTGCCCCCGATGGCGGCGCCGCCCGCGTCTGCGGCCACGATATTGTCACCGACACCATCGCGGCGCAGAAGCGCCTGGGCTATCTGCCGGAAGGCGCGCCCTCATATGGTGAGATGACGCCGCGCGAATTCCTCGCCTTCATCGCCCAGGTGCGGGGCCTGTCCGGCGGCGAAGGCCGGGCGGCGCGCGATGTGGCGGTCGGCCATACCGGCCTTGGACCCGTTCTGGACCGCCCGATCGAGACACTTTCCAAGGGCTTTCGCCGCCGCGTCGGCCTGGCCCAGGCCATCCTGCACGATCCCGACGTGCTGATCCTGGACGAGCCCACCGACGGCCTGGACCCCAACCAGAAGCATGTGGTGCGCGAACTGATCCGTGCCATCGCCCCGACCAAGACCATTGTGATCTCCACCCACCTGCTGGAAGAAGTGGAGGCGGTCTGCACCCGCGCCGTCATCATTGATCGCGGCCGCATCGTCGCCGACGGCACCCCGAAGGCGCTGATGGCCGCCAGCCCCAGCGGCAAGCTGGACGATCTGTTCCGCACGCTGACCAGAAGCGATCTGGCCGGCACCGAGGACGCGGCGGCATGAGTGCAGTCTGCGCCGTCTTCAAGCGCGAGTTCGCGGCCTATTTCGCCACGCCCATCGCCTTCGTCTTCCTCGCCGTCTATCTGCTGGCGATGGGGGTGTTCACCTTCACGGTCGGCCGCTTCTTCGACACCGGCGTCGCCGATCTCACCATCTTCTTCAGCTATCATCCCTGGCTCTATCTCTTCCTGATCCCGGCGCTGGCGATGCGGCTATGGGCCGAGGAAAAGCGCAGCGGCTCCATCGAATTGCTGCTCACCCTGCCGCTGCCGGTCTGGGCCACGGTGCTGGGCAAATATCTCGCCGCCTGGGCCTTTGCCGGTCTGGCGCTGGTGCTCACCTTCCCGGTCTGGCTGACCGTCAATTACCTGGGCACGCCCGACAATGGCGTCATCCTGGCGTCCTATGTCGGCAGCTTCCTTATGGCGGGCGCCTATCTCGCCATCGGCTCGGCGGTGTCGGCGGCGACCAGCAACCAGGTGATCGCCTTTGTGGTGGCGGTGGTGGTCTGCTTCCTCTTCACCGCCGCCGGGGCGCCGCTGGTGATGGAAACCCTGTCCGGCTGGGCGCCGCTGCCGCTGGTGGAGGCGGTCGCCTCCTTCAGCTTCATCGCCCATTTCCGCGCCATCACCGACGGGGTGATCGACTTGCGCGACATCGTCTTCTTCTTCTCGCTGATCGGGCTGTTCCTGTTCGCCAACATCCTGACCATCGAAACCGGCAAGGGCGGCTGAGATGAAAAGCCGTCCCTATCTCTGGTCCGCCCTGGCGCTCTCGGCGCTGCTGTTCCTGTTCCTCAACCTGTTCGCGAACAATTTCTTCCTCGACACCCGCCTCGACCTCACCAAAAGCCGGCAATACACGCTGTCGGAAGGCACCCGGGCCATCATTGCCCAGTTGCCGGAGCCAGTAACGCTGCGTTTCTATTTCTCGCGCAAGAACGCCACCGACTATCCCGCCACCACCGCCTATGCCAAGCGGGTGCGCGACCTGCTGGGCCAATACGCCGCCATGTCCAAGGGCCGGATCGTGCTCGAGGATGTCGATCCCGAGCCCTTCACGCCGGAGGAAGACCGCGCCGTTCAGGCCGGAATGAAGCCTGCGCCGGTGCAAAGCGGCGGCGCTGTCTATCTCGGGCTGGAAGGCACCAACAGCCTGGATGACCGCACCACCATCGCCTTCTTCGCGCCGGACCGCGAAGCCTATCTGGAATATGACCTCACCGCTCTCATCTACCAGCTCTCCCATCCGGGCAAGCCGAAGATTGCGGTGTTGTCGCAATTGCCGCTGACCAATGCGCCCGGTAGCCAGGGCCAGCCGCTGGGCCTCTATGCCGAATTGCAACGCTCCTACGATCTGGTGACGCTGAAGGACGATTTCCCCGCCATCCCCGCGGGCACCAACCTGCTGCTGATCGCCCATCCGCAGGCGATTCAGCCGGCGCAGCTGCGCGCCATCGAGATGTACGTGCTGAAAGGCGGCCGGGCGCTGATCTTCGTCGATCCGTTGTCGGAACTGGTGCAGCGCGAACCGCGGCCCAGCGCGCCGCCCTCGTCCGACCTGGTGGCGTTGCTCAAGGGCTGGGGCGTCGACTATACCCCGCTGAAGGTGGTGCTGGATCGCGGCAGCGCGCAGCGCATCCGCAATCCCGCCGATCCGCAGCGCGCCGCCACGCCCTATCCGCTCTGGCTGCACCTGACCGCGCCGAATTTCTCCAAGAGCGATCCCGTCACCGCCAGCCTCACCGGCGTCAATCTGGCCAGCGCCGGGGCCCTGTCGCGGACCAAGGACGCCACGACGAAGTTCGAGCCGCTGCTCGTCTCCAGCAGCGATGCCTCGCTCTTCGACCGCAACGACACCCTGACGCTGAAGGATCCCGGGGCGCTGACCGCGGCGGTTCGCCCAGGCGGCAAGCCGCTCACTTTGGCGGCCCGCATCACCGGGCGTGCCGTCTTCCCCGGCGTCACCGAGGGCAACATCAACATCATCGTCGTCGCCGATACCGACATCTGGGACGACCGCTTCTGGCTGGACACCAGTGAGCAGGGCGGCGCCGTGCCTTTCGCCGACAATGGCGGCTTTGTGCTGAACGCGGTGGAAAGCCTGACCGGCTCCGACGACCTGATTTCCCTGCGCGCGCGCGGCAATGTCGATCATCCCTTTACCCTGGTGCGGCAGATGCAGGAGAGCGCCGAGGCCCAGTTCCGCGAGACGCTGGATGCGCTGCGCAGCAAGCTGGCCAGCTCGCAGAACGAACTGGCGCAGCTGCAGCAGGGCGGCCAGCAGACGGCGCTGACGCCGCAGCAGAGCGCCGCCATGGACCGGGTGCGGCGCGAGATCGCCGCCACCCGCAGCCAGTTGCGCGAGGTGCAGCACAATCTCAATGCCGAGATCGACCGGCTCGGCAGCCTGCTGGCCTTCCTCAACATCCTGGCGATGCCGGTGCTGGTGGCCGGGTTCGGCATCGTCTTCGGCCTGATCCGGCGTCGCAAGGCGAAGGGAAGAGCCGCCTGATGGAAGCGCGCCGCCGCACACTGGTCATTCTGGGCAGCGCCGCGCTGTTCTTCGCCCTGGCCGCGGGCGTAGTGCTGTGGCAGCGCGCCGCCCAGGGCCTGCCCCGCTACACGCCCGTCACCTTCCTGCCCGGCTTTGTCGACAAGGCCAAGGACGCGGCGCGGATCGAGGTCACCGGCCATGCAGTCGATGGTGATAGTGGGCGCTTCGTGGTAACGCTGTCGCCGCAAGGCTGGGTGCTGCCGGAGCGCGGCAACTATCCCGCCGACTTCAACCAAGTGCGCCAGACCCTGATCACCCTGGCCCAGCTCACCACCATCGCGCCCAAGACCAATCGCCCCGACTGGCTGCATTATCTGTCACTGGACAATCCGCCCAAGGGACTGGGCACCGACCTTGTGGTCAAGGACGCCAGCGGCACGGTGTTGGCGCATCTGGTGTTCGGCAATGTCGAGGAACTGGGCGGCACTGCGGGCACCGCCATCTTTGTGCGCCGTCCGGGCGAAACCCAAAGCTATCTCGCCAAGGCTGTGTTCCCCCTGCAGGGCGCGGTGGCGAACTGGATCAGCCGCAGCGTTTTCGACATGCCCCCCGGCCGGCTGCAGGAAGTGGTGGTGACGCCCGCCAGTGGGCCCGGCTTCACGGTGGGCCGTGCCCGCCCCACCGACAATGTCTCGGTGCTGAAACCGCAAGGCGGCACGCCGGATTTCCAGATCATCAACGAATTGGGCTTCGCCGTCGCCGCCTTCACCATCACCGATGTGCAGCCTGCCGCTGCGATCGACTTCAAGGGCGCCGCCCAGGTGTCCGCGCACGGTTTCGACGGCCTGGCGATCAACCTGACGGTGACGCAGCGGGGCGCAGAGACCTGGGCCCAGGTCAGCGCCGCCGCCGCGCCCGGCGCACCGGACGCCATCGCCCAGGAAGCGGCGGCGGTGAACGCCCGCGCCCATGGCTGGGCCTTCCGGCTGCCGCCGGAAAAAGGCGCGGTGCTGATGACCAGCCTGCAACGGCTGATGACGCCACCTGCCCCCCGGCAGGGCCAGATTGCCATGCCGGGCGCGGCGCCGCCGCCGCAATAATCGAAGACGCTCAGGCCGCCAGCTGCAGCTTGCGGAACGACAGCAGCAATTTGCGCAACTCCGGTTCGGCGATGCGCCGGACTGCCTGCTCGAAGGGCAGCCAGTGCCGCTTGCGCTCGCCCTTCTCGGGCCAGGTCAGGTCCCCCCCGGTCACCAGCAGGGGATAGACCTCGACACGGCAAGGATGTCCGACTCCCCCCTTCTCCTTGAGATAGTGATATTCGCCCAGCGGCGTCGGCCAGATTTCGCCCCGCACGCCCGCTTCCTCATACGCCTCGGCGGCGGCGGACTGGGACAGGCTCAGACCATCCTGCGGCCAGCCCTTGGGCAGGATCCAGCGGCGAGTGCGCAAGGACGTCACCAGCAGCACTTCGGGCACCGGAACATAGCGCCAGCACAGGGCGGCCACCTGCAGGCGGCAATCATGGGAACGCATGACGGGTGAACCGGCCATCATACCTGCCGAAGTGATTCGCAATTACATTCTACGCATGGGGAACCGGTCCGCTACCGTCGCCCACATGGTGGGGCGGGAGGGCCCGTGATAGTTTGCCGCCATGTGGGAAGGCATGACATTGGTGCCGGGGCGGACCTGCGGCGACTGTACGGTCTGCTGCACCTGGCCCACCATCGACAAACCGCAGATCCAGAAAAAGTCCGCCACCACCTGCAAGCATTGCACCGCCACGGGCTGCGGCATCTATGAAACCCGTTATCCCATCTGCCGCGATTATTTCTGCGCCTGGCGGGCGATGGACATTTTCGGCGAGGATTGGCGGCCCGACCGCTCCGGCGTGATGCCCTATGTCGAGACCGAGGGCATCGGCGAAGGCTTCGACTATTCCATCGGCATCGGCCTGATGCTGGTGGGCCATCCGCTGAAGATCGTGCGCCAGCGCTGGTTCCAGGATTTCGTCAGCTGGGGCCTGATGAATTCCGTGCCGTTGTTCCTGTCGCTGCCGGGTCCGCCGGGGTTCCAGGCCGCGACGGGATCGCTCAACACCCAGGAAATGGTGGACGCCATCCGCCACGGTGCGATCAAGGACGGGCTGGAAGCGGTGCTGAAACAGCTGCGGGCCTGGGAGTTCGAGCCGGCGGTCATCACGCACACGGGCAACGATGTCGGAGGCTGAAACCCTGTGCGCGCAAGCGTTGCGCCAGCACCAGGCGGGCCAACTGGAGGCAGCCGAGCGACTTTATGGCCAGGTGCTGCAGGCGGAGCCGGGGCATTTCGGTGCCCATCACATGCTGGGCGTGCTGCGTCACCAGCAGGGCCGCAATGACGAGGCGCTGGCGCTGCTGGCGGCACTGGTGGCCGAGTATCCGCAGGCTGTCGAAGCGCTCTCGAATTACGCCGCCGTGCTGAAAAGCACGGGGCGGACGCAAGAAGCATTGACAGTCTATGAGCAGGCGCTGCGGCTCCAGCCCGATCATGCCGGTGCCCTGAATGGACGCGGCGCCATCCTGCTGGATGCCAACCGCTACGATGAAGCGCTGGCGGATTACGACGCCGCGCTGGCGGCGCAGCCGGATTTCGCCATCGCCCTGGCCAATCGCGGACGGGCGCTGCAATTCCTGGGACGCTTCGACGAAGCCCGCGCCGACCTGATGCGGGCGCTGGCGCTGGCGCCGGAGAATGCCGGCGTCTGTCTCGACTATGCCGAGACCACCACCATGATGCCGGGCGATCCGGTGCTGGCGCGGCTGGAAGCGCTGGCGGCGCGCGGCGATCTGCCGGTGACGGAGCGCATCCAGATCGAATTCGCGCTGGGCAAAGCCCATGCCGACCGCAAGGATGAACGGCGGTGCTTCGCGCATCTGCTTCGCGGCAACGCCCTGAAGCGGACGCAACTGGCTTATGACGAAGCGCAAAACGCGCGCCTCTTCGCGCGGATCCGGGCGGTGTTCACGCCGGAACTGCTACGGGGCAAGGAAGACGGGGGCGCGCCGTCGCGGCGGCCGATCTTCATTCTCGGCATGATGCGGTCCGGCTCCACATTGGTGGAGCAGATATTGGCCAGTCACCCCGCCGTGCATGGTGCCGGGGAATTGCCGGCGTTCATCCGCATCGCCTCCGGGGCCGTCGCCTATCCCGAAGGCGTGGCGGCGCTGGACGGCATGAGCCTGCGCGAACTCGCAGCACGCTACGATGATGAACTGATGCGGCTGGCGCCGCAGGCGGCCCGTGTTACCGACAAGATGCCCAGCAATTTCTTCTGGGCCGGGCTGATCCACCTCGCCTTCCCCCACGCAGCAATCATCCACACGGTGCGCGATCCGCTGGACACCTGCCTGTCCTGCTTCTCCAAGCTGTTCATCGAGGATCATCCTTACGCCTATGATCTGGGCGAACTGGGCCGTTTCTACAAACGTTATGAAAACCTCATGGCGCATTGGCATGCGGTGCTGCCGCCGGGGCGGATTCTGGATGTGCGTTACGAGGATGTGGTGGCGGATTTGGAGAACCAGGCCCGCCGCGTCGTCACCCATTGCGGCCTGGACTGGGACGAACGCTGCCTCGCCTTTCACCGTCATGCGCGGCCGGTGCGCACTGCCAGCCTGGCACAGGTGCGCCAGCCAATTTATGGCACGGCGGTGGGCCGCGCGCGCGCCTATGAGGCATTTCTGGGGCCGCTGAAGGCGGCGCTTTCTACTTCGGGGTCAGCTTGAGCAGCTTGCTGCCGATAGGCGTTTCGGCGCTCATGCTTTCGGTGCCGCTGTCGGTCAGCACATAGAGCGCACCATCCGGCCCCTGCGCGACATGCCGGATGCGGGTCTTCTGGTCCAGCAGCAGCGGTTCTTCCGCCACCACCTTGCCGTTCTTCAGCGTCAGCCGGTCGAGGAACTTGCCGTTCAGCATGGCGACGAAGAGATTGCCGCGCCATTGCGGAAACAGGCGGCCATTGTAGAAGGCGATGCCGGACGGATTGCGCGACGGGTCCCAGTAATAGACCGGCTGCTCCATGCCATCCTGATGGGTGAGGCCATTGTTGATCATGGTGCCGGGATAGTCGATGCCATGGGTGATCACCGGCCAGCCGTAATTCTTGCCCTTGCCGATGATGTTGATTTCGTCGCCGCCGCGCGGCCCCAGTTCGGCTTCCCACATTTTTCCCGTGCCCGGCTCGAAGGCCAGGCCCTGCGGGCTGCGATGGCCGAAGCTCCAGATTTCCGGGCGCGCGCCCGGCGTCTTCAGGAACGGGTTGTCGGGCGCCGGCTTTCCATCCGGGGTGATGTGCAGAATCTTGCCCAGGTCGTTGTCCAGCTTCTGCGCGCTCATCCAGTCGGGCGTCGTCTGCTGGGGATTGTCGTCGCGGTCGCCGATGACGATGAAGAGGTTGCCACGAGGATCGAAGCCGATGCGTCCGCCGGTCTTGGCGCCCAGGCGGCGCGACGGCCAGGCCGGGATGGTGCGATGGATCACCGTCACGTCGCGCACCGTGTTGGCGGCCTCGTCCAGCGTGGCGCGGGCGATATAGGTGTTGCTGTTGGTGGTGCCGGGGCCGGGCGTCAGATTCATCACTTCGAAGAAGGTGAAGAAGATGCGGTGGTTGCGGCGGAAATTCAGGTCCAGAACCACATCCAGCAGGCCGAAGGCGGGCGTGGCGGAGGCAGCGGCAACGCCTTCGACCGGCGGCGCCATCGCGCCTTTTGAGGCGATGATGCGCAGCGCGCCGGGCAACCGTTCGGTGACAAGGAATTTGCCGTCGGGCAGGAAGGCCATGCCCCAGGGCACATGCAACTGGTCGGTGATGGTGGTGATGGTGAAGGCCGGGCCGGCATGATAGGGCGCGCGGGTCTGCTGCGCGAACAGTGGCGCATCGGTCGGCAGTTCCGGCGACATCGCCTCGATGGTCTGGCCCTCGACCAGCACCGGCGCGGGGGCAGGGCCGCGCGGGCCTTGCACCATGCCGGGAATGGTGGGCCGCGCGACTTGCGCCACCGCCAGCGGAGCGGGAAAGAGTACGAAGCCCAGCAACGCGATCTGCAATGCTTGTACGCAGCGCCGCATCATCACCGCCTCCCTTATTATGATTGTTGCGGCAAGGATGAAGCCCAGCTGCCGCCTTGGCAAGCCGCGATTGACGGGATCGCGACGCGCGGTGATCATCCGGAAAACGGGGGAAAATCATGGACCAGGATGGCGCGACGCGGCGGGAGATGCTGCAGGCCGGTGCGGCGGCGCTGGCGCTGGGCGCGGCGGCAGCCGAACTGGGCATGGGCCAGGCTTTCGCTTTGACCGGCGACATGGCCGGGCTGCCATGGGCCAACAACGCCATGCGGTGGGCCCAGGTGGCCTTCACCGAGGAAGACCCGCCTCGCTATGACCCGAATTTCTGGTTCGATCTTTTCAAAAAGACCCATGTCGAGGCGGTGACGCTGTCGGCCGGCGGCGACATTGCCTTCTATCCCACGAAAATCCCGCTGCACAAGCGCGCCCGCGATCTGGGCGACCGCGACATGCTGGGCGAGATGATCAAGGGCTGCCGCGCCCTGAAGATGAGCGTGGTCTGCCGCGTCGATCCCCATGCCATGAGCGAGGAAGCCTATGCCGCCCATCCCGAATGGGCCGCCTGCACCGAAGACGGCAAGCCCCGCCGCCACTGGGCCGCCGCCGACATGTGGGTGACCTGCCAGAATGGCGGCTTCTATTTCGATTTCATGCCGGCGGTGTTGAAGGAGATCGCCACGCAGTATCAGCCGGAAGGTTTCTTCGGCAATCGCTGGGCCGGCAGCGGCATGTGCTGGTGCCAGACCTGCCGCACCAAGTTCCGCGCTGCCACCGGCCTGGAACTGCCCACCAGCAACGACCCGCAGGAGCCGCGGCGCAAGGCCTATATCCTTTGGAATACCCAGATGCGCAGCGCACAATTCGCCCTGTGGAACGACGCGGCCAAGGCAGTGAACAAGGATTGTTTCTTCAGCCCCAATGGCGGCCTCAACGATCCCAACAATGTCGTCATTCCCATCGTGGCGGTGGACCGCCAGGGCCGCAGCGGCACCACACCGGTCTGGATGATGGGCAAATATGCCAAGCAGATTCGCGCCTATATGCAGAACCTGCCGGTCTGCGGCCTGTTCAATGTCGGCGTCGAGGACGAGAATCGCTGGAAGGACAGCGTGCAGCGCGGGCCGGAGCTGGAAGCCTGGGCCCATAGCGGCATCGCCCAGGGCTTCCGCCCCTGGTACTGCAAGTTCAATGCCCGCATCTTCGATCCGCGCTGGGTGGCGCCGGTGGAGAAGATCTTCCAGTGGCACTTTGCCAACGACAAATACATGCGCAACACCGCCAACCTGGCGCGGGTGGCGATGGTCAACTCCACCCAGTCGGGCACCTTCACCAGCGGCGGCGTCGCCATGGCGGCGGGCGACGGCATCCGCGCGGCGCAGCGCGTGGGCGATTCGCAGAATGGCTATTATCAGGCGCTGGTCGAGGCCCGCATCCCTTTCGAAATGGCGGACGACCGCCAGATGGAGCCCCAGCATATCGGCCGCTATCGCGTGCTGGTGCTGCCGGACATCGCGGCGCTGTCCGACAAGCAATGCCGGCAGATCCGCGACTTCGTGGTGGCGGGCGGGCGCATCGTCGCCACCGGCGAAACCTCGCTCTATGACGAACTGGGGCAGAAGCGGGCCAATTTCGGCCTCGCCGACCTGTTTGGCTGCGACCATGTGAAGACCGAGGCCGGGATCAAGAATTCCTACCTGACGCCACGCCATCCCCATCCTCTGACGCACGGGCTGGAGAATGCGCCGCGCATCATCGGCGCCACCCAGCAGATCACGGTCACGCCGCGCGACGCCATGCTCCAGCCGCTGACGCTGGTGCCGAGCTATCCCGATCTGCCGATGGAACGGGTTTTTCCGGCGCAGGAAGAGACCGACATTCCCGCCGTCTTCTGCCGCGAGGTGGGCAAGGGCCGGGTGGTCTATTTCCCCATGGATATCGACCGTACCTTCTGGGAAGTGCTGCACGAAGATCATCTGGTGATGCTGAAGAACGCGGTGCTGTGGGCGATGGACGAAACCCAGCCCATGACCGTAACGGGACCGGGATTGATCGACATGTCCTATTGGCGGCAGAAGAATTCGCTGGCGGCGCATCTGGTCAACATGAACAACCCGATGATGATGAAGGGGCCCTACCGCGAAATGCTGGCCACCGGACCCTACACGGTCTCGCTGGCGATTCCGGCGGGGGCGAAAGTCCGCGCGGTGAAGCTGCTGGAATCCGGGACCGTGCCGAAGACGCATCGCGACGCGGCGCGGCTGGTGGTGGAGGTGCCGCGTATCCGCCTGCATGAAGTGGTGGCGGTGGACCTGACTTAAGCCGTCTTGGGGGTCTTTTTGGTTTTGATCGCCGCCGTGCGCACGACGGCCTTCCTGGCCGCAGGCGCTTTCATCTTCTTTTTGGCCGCGTTGAAGGCAATCGCGGCGCGGATCAGCTTTTTCAAAGCGGGCGCGTCGATCTTGTCGCCTTCATAGAGATCGATCGCCCGCCAGGTGCCGCCCTCAAGGCCGGCGTTGAAAAGCCTGTCCGGGTCGGCGAGCTTCGCACCATGGGCGAAGGTCAGCTTCACCTTTTCCTTGTGGGCATTGCCGACCGCGATGATCCCATCTTTTGACCAGACCGGACTTCCCATCCATTTCCATTCCTCGACGATCCCGGGATCGGCGGCGAGGATGGCCTTGCGGACACCAGCCAGCGTCTTGCCGCGCCAATCGGCGAGATTGGCGATCTTCTTGTCGATCTTCTGCGATGGGGTCATGTGGTCTTATAACGCCCGCGTCAGTTGACCGCCACCACCGCCACCGCCATCGGCGGCATGTGGAAGACCAGCTTGCCGCCCTCGCTGACGCCGCTGAAGGCGACGGGATGCACGGCATTGGGCGCGGTGAAGCTGTTGTGCGCATCCATCGCCGCGCCCGCCAGGATGCGTCCCGTGGCGCTGCCCGTCAGGGCGGTGCGCACCGTCACCGCCCGGTGCGGGTCGGTATTGACGATGGCAAGGTAGAGCTTGCCGTCCTTGGCCCGGGCCGCCGAAACATCGATCAGCGGCAGCTTGGTGTCGCCATAGGCATAGGTGGCGTTCGACACCGTCGCCTTGTAGGGCGTTGCGTCCATGAAAGGCTGGTACAGGTCGAAGACATGATAGGTCGGCGTCAGGATCATCTTCTCCTTGTCGGTGAGGATCATCGCCTGCAGCACATTCACCATCTGGGCGATGGCGGCCAGCTTCACCCGGTCGGTGTGGCGGTGGAAGATGTTCAGGCTCAGCGCCGCCACTTCGGCATCGCGAATGGTGTTCTGCTGGTAGAGGAAACCAGGATGGCTGCCCGGTTCCTGATCGTACCAGGAGCCATATTCATCGACATAGAGCGGCACCCGCTTCTGCGGATCATATTTGTCCATCACTGCGATGGTGCTGGAGACGTAGTCTTCCAGCTTCAGCGTCAGCGACAGTTCCTGCGCCCACAGATTTTCGCCGAAGCCGGTGGCCGGTCCCTTGGGGCCGCGCGCGCTGGGCATGGCGTAATAATGGAAACTGAGGGCCTGCAGCCGGCCGCCATCCTTCATCAGCGCTTCGGTAAAAGGATTGGGATCGCCGACATTGCCGCTGGCACCGCTGGCCACCTTGATCGTGCCCATGTCGGCAGGGGTGCGGATATAGCCGGTGAACTTGGCATTGTTGGACGCCGCGACCTCCGGCGACATGTTGCCGCCACAGCCCCAGGTCTCGTTGCCGATGCCGATATATTTCAGGTTCCACGGCTTGTCGCGGCCGTTCCTGCGGCGCTCATTCGCCAGCGTCGCCTTCTGGTCGGAGGTGATGTATTCGATCCAGCGCTGCGCATCCAGCGGCGTCATCGAGCCGACATTGACGGAGACATAGGCGTCGGCGCCCAGCAATTCCATCAGGTCCATATATTCGTGGGTGCCGAAGCTGTTGTCCTCGGTGACGTCGCCCCAGTTGACGTTGATGCGGGCGGGGCGCTTGGCGCGCGGGCCGATGCCGTCGCGCCAGTCGTAATTGTCGGCGAAGCAGCCGCCCGGCCAGCGCACCACCGGGACATGGATCGCCTTCAGCGCCGCCACCACATCCTTGCGATAGCCCTTGATGTTGGGAATCTTGCTGTTCGGCCCGACCCAGATGCCTTCATAGATGCCGCGCCCCAGATGCTCGGCGAACTGACCATAGATGTGGCGGTCGATCACCGCGCCCGGCGCGTTTGTATCGATGGCGACATCGACGGTGGGTGCGGGCGCGGCAGGCTGCGCCAGAGCGGGCAGCGTGGCCAGGGCGGCGAGCATCGCCAGGCGGATCGTGGTGCGCATCATCGTCTCCCAGGCACCGCAGTCGCGGCGTTGTTCTTATAACTCAGACAAAATATAGTAAGGCCGCGGCGAGCGGATCAACCCGCCGCCGCCGCTGCAAACGATACAGCATAAAAGTTATTTGCGGCGCAGCCGTTTGCGGACTTATTTGCGACGCGGCCTTTTCCGGCCCGGCGCCATCGCCGTGGTGGTGTCGGCCAGCGCCAGGTCGATCAGCTCGGTCATCGCAACGCGGGCGCCGGCGGCATCACGCGCCGCCACCGCTTCATAGACCCGCAGATGCTCCGGCATGGAATCGCGCTTCAAGCCCTCGACGCGATGCTTGAAGACCGTGCTCCAGATCACCGTCTGGGTGACGCTGGTGCTGAGGCTTGTGAGAAAAGGATTGCCGCAGGCTTCGATCAGCTTGGCATGGAAGGCCTGGTCGGCGTCACGGCCTTCCTGGCTGTGCAGCGTCTCGCGCGCCATGGCTTCCAGCAACTGGCCCATCTCGTTGAGCTGCTTGAGGGTGCGACGCTCGGCGGCCAGGGCGGCGGCTTCCGGCTCGATCATCTTGCGCAGTTCGAAAAGCTGGGCCAGCAGCGCCTGCTGTGGCTCCACCGTGAACATCCAGGACAGCACATCGGGATCGAGCAGATGCCAGGCCGCGATCGGACTGACCCGCGTGCCCAGCTTGGGACGGGACGCCACCAGCCCTTTCGCCACCAGGATGCGGATGGCCTCGCGATAGGCGGAACGGGAGACGCGGCGCTTGTCGCTGGCGCTGATCTCGTCGGCCAGCAGCGCGTTCTGCTTCAGACGGCCGGAAACGATGTCGGCGCCGATCTCCTGCGCGATCTTTCCGGGAATTCGCTGCACCTTCGCGCCCATTCGTCCTGAATACAGAAGCGATGGCGGCGTGGGAAGCTCGCCCGGTTGCCGGTCATATAGTTTACGTTGACGGAAGAACAACACAGAAACGATACCATCGTAAGCACGTCATCTGGCCGAGTGCCGCTTTGTTCCGCACTCAGCACGGAATCACGGGTGGAACGCCCGCGCCACGGCGTGGCGAAAGTGAAATTATTCCATTTAAAAACAACAACTTGAACGATTTAAAGACCCATTGTGACCTACCAATCCGTCGGGCGCTGACGGGAGAGGCACGGCTGCACCTTAGTAACTAGGGCGGGCGGCGCCGTCACCATCACCTTCAATGGCAGCATCAATGCGACCGGCATGAATGCCGACGGCATCGTGGCGCAGAGCACCGGCGTCGCCGCTTCGCCCACCGACACAACATCGCCCTTCCCCAATCTCAGCCCCACCGCCGTGCCCAATAATGGCGACATTGCCATCACCATCAATGGCCAGGGCACCGTCTCGGGCGGCACCGGCAGCGGCGCGGCCGTCCGCTTCATCGATGGCCGCAACAACACACTGGTCAATTACGGCACCCTGACCACTGCCAAGGGCCTGCAAGGCGTCACCGTCATCGGCGGCAGCGGTAACGAAACCTTCGACAATTACGGCAACTTGATCGGCCAGGTTCAGCTGGGCGGCGGCACCAACATCTTCCGCAACCATGCCGGCGCCACCATCGTGCCCGGCTTGGTGATCGACATGGGCAGCCCCACAGCCGTGCTGAACAATGACGCGACAATATCGCCCGGCAATACCGGCGTGGTGCTGACCACGGCGCTGAACGGCAGCTATGCCCAGTCCGGCAGCGGCACCTTCCTGGTCGATCTCGACCTCAATACCCTGACGGCCGACCGGCTGAACGTCAGCGGCAGCGCCAGTCTGAACGGCGCGGTGACCCTGAACCTGGACAACATCCCCAAGCTGCGCCCCGGCAGCACGGCCCTGACCATCCTGTCGGCCAACGGCGGCACCACCAATGCCGGCGTGCGCCTGACCAACACTTCGACGGCGGTGGCGCATTACAGCCTCAGCTTCCCCAACGCCACCGACATGGTGGTGACGCTGGATGTGAATTATGCCCCCATCGGCGCGGCGATGAACGCCAATGACGCCGCCGTCGGGGGCTATTTCAACGCCATCCAGACGGCGGGCAGCAGCACCGCCCTGGCGCCTACCATCCAGACGCTGCTCGGCCTGCCGGACACCAAAAGCCTGCATGATTTCTACCAGAGCCTGAGTCCGGAGCCTTTCCTCAGCGGGGCGCAGCAGGTCCAGATCGAAGGCTCGGTGCTGACGGATGCGATGCTGAGCTGCCATCCGGCGGCAGGCGGGAATTTCCGCTTCACCGACGAAGGCGAATGCAGCTGGCTGCGGGCGACGCCACGCATGACCACGATCAGCGCCACCGCCGCGCAGATGGGCTCGAAATCCCGCGCCGTCGATTTCGCCCTGGGACACCAGTTCCGCATCGACGAGAATGTCCGCATCGGCTTTGCCGGCGCCTATTCCACCGGCACCACCCAGGTGGGCAGCATCGCCGCCAGCCATGGCGATACCTATGGCGGCGGCATGGTGCTGAAGGTGGTGAAGGACCCGCTGGAAGTGGCGGTTGCCGTCACCGGCGGCCAGGCGGTGAACCATACCGACCGCTTCCTGACCGCGACGACCACAGCCGCCAGCCGCCAGGTCGACAGCTACATCAACGGGCGGGTGCGGGTGTCTCAGCAGTTCTTCGGGGCGGACGATTATTATCTGCGCCCCTTCATCGAAGTGAACTTCAACCAGCTCTATACTGGTGCCTTCCAGGAAAGCGGCGCCGGGCCGCTGAACCTGGTGGTGCCGGGCACCAAGCAGTTCTCCGGCACGGCGGGCTTCGGCTTCGAATTGGGCGGCGAGATCGACCTGGCCGGGCTGGTCCTGGCGCGGCCATTCCTGGGCTATGAATTCAAGGACGCCATGATCGGCCGCACCCAGACCATCCTGGCCGGCTTCGAGGGTGCGCCCGCCAACGTCGCGCCCTTCGCCATCACCAATTCGCCAGACATGTATCTGCACCAGGTGACGGCGGGACTGGACCTGCTGAACAACGACAGCTGGAATTTGCGCTTCCTCTATACCGGCAGCTTCGGCCAGACCACCCGGCAGGACCTGTATTCGCTGAAGGTCGCAATTCCGCTCTGAGCCGCATTCGGCGGGATGGCAGGCCCGGGCTGAAAAACCTTTTCGCCGGGCGGCTTGAAGCCGTTATAGTTCGCGCGGGCTGGTTCAGGCTGGCGCCGGCGCAATGAAGCGTCCATCCCAGCGTCGAGACGCGTCCATCAGGCCGACATGACACCCGAGATCTTCCACAACCAAGGCATCGCCCTGGCGCAACAGAACCGGTTGACCGAAGCCCTGGCGCTTCTCGACAAGGCCCTGCAGCTGAACCCCGGCTACGGCGAAGCGCACAACGATCGCGGCGTCATCCTGCAGCAGATGGGCAGGATGCAGGACGCCGTCGCCAGCTACGACAGGGCCTTGCGCTTGCGGCCCGACAATCCCGGCGCCTGGTACAATCGCGGCAATGCCCTGGTCCAGCTGGCGCGGATGGACGACGCGATCGCCAGCTACGACAAAGCGCTGAAATTCGCGCCGAGCCATGTCGAAACCCTGATGAACCGCGGCTATGCCCTGATGCAGGTCAAGCAGCCGGAGCAGGCGCTCGTCAGCTTCGAGAAGGTCACGAAAATAAAGCCGGGCTATTGCGACGCGCATCACAATCGCGGCAGAACCCTGGCGGAGCTGGGCCGGCTGGACGATGCGCTCGTCAGCTATAATGTGGCGCTGCAGCTCAAGCCGGATCACGCCGCCGCCTATAACGACCGCGGCAATGCCCAGTTGCGGCTCAAGCGGTTCACCGAGGCCCTGGTAAGCTATGATAAAGCGGTGCAGCTGAAGCCCGATTATGCCGAAGCCTATTTCAACCGCGGCGCGGTGCTGGCCGAACTCAAGCAGGTGGCCGAGGCGATTGCGAGCCTGGACATGGCAGCGCGGCTCAAGCCGGACAATGGCCCGGCGCGGGTCCTGAAAGCTTATTATCAGGCAAGGATCTGCGACTGGAGTTCGCGGGACCGGAACGCCGACCTTCTGACGCCCGGCATTGTGTCCGGTGGCATTGAGCCGTTTCTGACGCTGGGCATGGATGACGATCCGGCGAACCAGCTTGCGCGGGCGACGATGTGGGCGCGTGAGAATTACACCGCTGCCCCGAAATTGCGCCCCAGGACCGGCGCCCGGCCCAGGCAAGTGCGGATTGGATACTTTTCCGCCGATTTTCGGGAGCACCCCGTCATGCAGCTCATTGCGCGGCTGTTTGAGCTGCACGACAGAAACCGGTTCGAGGTGCACCTGTTTTCGTTCAGCGACGAAATCCAGGATGCGATGCGTCAGCGCGCCAGGAACGCCGCCGACCAGTTCCATGACGTCGGAAATTTGAGCGACCGGGCGGTCGTGGAACTGGCCCGCAAGCTGGAAATCGACATAGCGGTCGATCTGATGGGCTATACAAGGGGCTCCCGCACGGAAATCTTCTCCCAGCGCGCCGCCCCGCTTCAGGTGAGCTATCTCGGCTATCCCGGAACGCTGGGCGCGGAATTCATCGACTACATCATCGTCGACAAGTGGGTGGTGCCGGAAGGGGACCAGCGTTTCTATGCGGAAAAGCTTCTGCATCTTCCCCACAGCTTCATGGCTAGCGACAATTCACACGCCATGGTCGAAGACAGGTTCCGCCGCGCCGATTTTGGATTGCCGGAAGCCGGGTTTGTCTTTTGCTGCTTCAACAACAACTACAAGATATCGCCCGCCGAATTCGACGTCTGGATGCGGTTGCTGGCCAAGGTGCCGGACAGCGTATTGTGGCTGTCGAAGGACAATGAGGCGGCCCAGGCCAATCTGGCCAGGGAGGCGCAGACGCGGGGAATAGACCGCAGCCGCCTCGTTTTCGCCGGGCGGATGCCAAGCCATGCGGAATACATGGCCCGCTATCGCTGCGCGGATCTCTTTCTGGACACGTTCAACTACAACGCGCATACCACCGCCAGTGACGCGCTTTGGGCCGGCCTCCCTCTGATCACCAGGCCGGGCCGAAGCTTCCCGGCAAGGGTCGCCTGCAGTCTTCTGCATGCCATCGGCATGCCCGAACTGGTGACGGAATCAATCGAAGCCTATGAGAAGCTGGCGCTCGCTTTCGCGGCCGATCCGGCGCGCCTGGCTGCGGCAAAAGCCAAGCTGGCGGAGAACCGGCTGACGATGCCGCTCTTCGACAGCGAAGCGTTCGCCCGCGACATCGAGCAGACCTATGACGCGATCCATGCGCATCAGCTGCAAAACCAGGCCTGATATCACCGCCGTTTGATACGGGGCCGAATAGTCGGCCCCGCTATCGCGGGCTGGCCCCACCCCGAACACTGACGCCGATCAGGGCAAACGCGCCGCGTACCGGCCCCTGCCTGACCATCCGGATGGAGGACCGTCTCAAACCGGTGGCATTAGACCCCGAAAACAACGAACCCCGGGAGTGACCCCGGGGTTCGCCAGTTTGTAACAGCAGTTCGCGCTAAGTAGTTAAAGCGAACACCCATGCGATAGGAACGGCGCTCCCCACTGTTGTTGAAAGCGGGAACGGGAAGATCCTGAATGTTATCAACCGCAGTGAAGAGTGAAATGTTGTTGTCCCACTTGTAAGTGGCGCGCAGGTCTACAGCGACTTGGTAAGCATTGTAGTTGGTAGAATTGAAGCCTTGATAAGCCTGACCACTACCAAGAATGGCAACATTCTGGCCGTTGATCTTGCTATAAGTGATTGTCTGCAGCGGAATGTTAGGATTGCCTTCATTTCCGAAGTTCTGCACCGAGTCACCGATGATACGAAGCTGTGTACCAAACGACCAGGCACCCTCCCTATAGTTTGCGTTGATGTTACCGCGAAACTTCTGGCCACCCGAGTAATAGCCACCCGTCGTGCCAGCGCCCTGGAAAGTAATCGGGGTAGCAACGCCGTTGATCAGCGTCGATAGCGTACGGCTGTAGTCATACATATAGTTGCCGTTAAAGCTGACATCGGCCGTACCGGTGAACAGGTCGAAGCCATATGCGGCAGCGAAGTCAAGGCCAGCCGTAGTAAGTAGGGCGGCATTAACCGGAGCTGTCTTG
>Ga0316221_1001464_pt1 | contig 24527 bp, 39 predicted proteins | sample TBH18007metaG_FD_206003 | JGI IMG/M metagenome (GOLD analysis project Ga0316221, IMG submission 206003) | Freshwater microbial communities from Trout Bog Lake, Wisconsin, USA - TBH18007 | ecosystem: Environmental > Aquatic > Freshwater > Lake > Hypolimnion/Profundal zone | place: USA: Wisconsin... | reverse complement strand
ACCTATTGAAAAATAAAGGAAAAACCAATCATCCGCCTGAAGTTGAGCAGACAAAAGAAAGAATTTTAAAGATACTTCAGACGGCAAAGGTTAATCCACAAGAGCTTATTTCTTTGGGAAAATATGCTAAACAAGCAGCTAGAAATCCTGAGTTATACCCAATGGTGGTGGATTTTGCTTTAAAAAACCAGTTGATTACTCAAGACATGGTTAAAGGAAAAGGAATTGATTATCAGCTTTTATCTATTGGTGTCACCCTTGGAAAGTTGACTGAAGAATTAGTTAAGGAAGGAAAAATATAATGGGCGGAGCAGTTCAATCAGTTGCACCAATTCTTATTCCAATAGTAGCTGTGGCTGCTTCCGTTATTGGAGGTCCTGAAATTGGCGCTGCCATTTTAGGATATGGAGATACCATTGAAGCCGTTGCTGCTGGCTATAGCGTAACTACTTTATCTGCGGTAGGAGCTGCAAGTATAGGAGCTGCTTCTGGAGCTATTTCTGAAGCTCAAAAAACAGGTGATCCTGGCAAAATTCTTCAAGCTGCTGGAGTAGGCGCTGTAGGTGGAGCTGCTGGTTCTGAAATAGGTAGCTCTGTAGGAGAAGCTACTTCTGATTTAGGACCTACTGCATCTAATCTTGCAAAAGCTACTGCTGGTGGCGCTGCTTCTCCTTTTATTAAAGATGAGCTATCTGGAACAAACCTACAAACTGCCACAAAAGCTGCTGAATTAGGCGGTGCTACAGGCGCTTTAACTAGCGGTCTAAGCCAAGCAACAGGAGCAACACCTGGTGAAACTAGCGCACTTGGAAGCGCTATTGGAACAGCATTAAATTACTCAAATGTGTTTGGTACACAGCCAACTTCATCTTCTCAAGTAGGAAGCGCACCACAGGGTTCTACAACCCTTACAGGACAAGCTGGCGCACCTACTGCTGCGGGAAGTACAGTTTTAGGATCTGCCCTTGGTTTTGGCAGTGATCCAAGCGCTCCAGTACAAACTACTGAAGGCGGTACATCTAGATCAAATGTATGGAATCAGGCATCATTACGGAATCCAGATCAATCAGGTGGGAGCAATGTATGAGTAAAGTCTTAATGGAATCCTTGAAGATGGATCTGCCAGCTTTGGCGGAAATGTTGCGCTCTAAAGGGCGTGGTAAAGATTCTGTACTTGCTCACATTACCCCTAAAGAAGCTGCGTTACTTAAAAGGCGTGGTGGTAGAGGTAGTAAAAACCCTGAAACTGGGTTATTGGAATTTGATGATGGCATGGACACCACTCCAATTGAGCAAGCTCCAGCTCCAGTAGAGCAACAAGCACCTGCTCCAACTGAAACTTCTACACAAGACACAAGTGGTGGATATGGAATTAGTACAGGCGCACCACAAACACCTTTATTTACTGGCGCTCCAGAAGCAGGTACTTTAGTATCTCAGCCCTACAATCCTGATTTATCTGCTACTACTCAATACGGTATTCAAGCAGCACCTCCAAGCATTACTCCATCTGGTTTAGCACAAACACAGCCATTTGGAACAATTGCTGGTACGCCAACACCAACTGTAGATACTGGAACAACTAAAACACCTCAATCGTTTACAGATAAATTAACTGCATCTTTAACTGATCCTACAAACCTTGCTCGTCTTGGTTTAGCTGGTGGTTTAGGATTATTTGGAGCATCTCAAGCTCGTAAAACTGCTGGTCAAAATCAAGCAGTGCAAGGTCAAGAACAAGCTATTGCTCAACCTTATCAAACTCAAGGTCAGGCTTTGGTAGGCGCTGCTCAGCGTGGTGAATTAAGCCCTCAAAGCCAACAAGCCTATAACGCTGCCAAAGCACAATTAGCACAATCACAAGCTAATCGTGGTGGTGTAGGTGCAGAACAAACTGCTAATCAATTAGCTTCTATTTATCAGACATTGCTTAATAACCAATATACTTATGGATTGCAAGTGGCTGGAATTGGTGACAATATTAGCCTTGGAGCTATTAAAACTGGTCTGCAATTAGATCAACAACTTAATCAAGCAACCACTCAATTTTATAGCAATTTGGCACAGTTTGCTGCTGGTGGTTCTTTGGGTGGCGGTCAAACAATTAGGATTGGTTAATTATGGCAACTCCATCAGATCAAATTCCAACAGATAAGGTAACTACGCCACAACCTACTGGCGGTAATTTGCCATCTGCTTTAGGCACAGATATAAACAAATTGCCTATTTCTGGCAATGTTTCAAAAATGTCTTTACCTCAGTTACAAGCAGAAAGACAGCGTTTAACTGCTGAGAAAACCCCTGCTGAAGTAGGTGTGGAAGAAGCAAAGTTAAAAGCTCAGCAAACAGGATTGGAAGCTGGTCAGAAAGTTCAAGAAAAAACTCGTCAAGAAGTTCAAGATTTAGAGAAGAAAGTATCTTGGGAAGATCCCGCTTTTCATCCAACACAAGAAAATGTTGCCAGTATTGGTGAATTATTTAGCCTAGTAGCTACTGCTGGAATGATGCTTGGAAGCTCTGGAAAGATGTCAGGTCTTAATGCTATGAACGCTATGAGTGGTATGCTTAAGGGCTGGCAAGAAGGTCGTAAAGACTTGTACAACAAAGAAAAAGATCAATTTAATATTGAATTGCAACGCTTAAAATCTTTGCGTGAATCTATTAAATATCAAATTGAAAAAGCTTTAACGCTTGGAGCTACAGATAAAGCAGATTCTATGCAAGCAGCTCAAATTGCAGCTAGTCTTGCTGGTCCTGATAGCGTTATTGCTAAAACCATTCAATCTGGTCGAATTAAGGATGCTTTAGATATTGTTGATAAAGCAATTAAACCTTTAGAAGATATAAGATTAAAACAAATTGAAGCTCAAATGAAAGCGAGCAAAGGCGGTGGCGGTGGTGCTGGAGCTATTCAATTTAGGTACAACGGAGCTGTTGCTACTGCTGCCGATAAACTAGGCATACACTTAGATAACTTAACTTCTGCTCCTTTAGGATCTGAACCTCCTGGATTTGGTGAAATTATTACTGATCCTAAAAAAATTACTACTGGTGCTATCCAGTATTTGGGAGCTGCAATTACTGATGCTGATAGTCGTGCATTGCAACAAGAGCTATCAGCCATTATTCCTGAAATTGCCAATGTGGAAGCTGCTGGCAGACCAGGTGGCGCTACTAATGCTCGTATTTCAGAATTGCATAAAACTGCTCCTGTAGCTGGTGATAGCAAAATTAACTACTATATGTTCTTAGCATTGTCTAAACAAGAATTGGCTATTGCTAAAACTACTTTGCAAGTTAGTGGTGGCACTCCAGAACAAATTGCTGCTGCTGATCGTGCTATTGCCAAAATCAATGAAAAAGTACCGTTTTCTGTACAAGACATTAACCGCATCTTGCGTGGACCTGGTGGCGCACCATTAGTTAATGAAAAAATTTCAAAAATGATTAGCGAAGCCAATAGTTTGGAAGATTTTGATAAATCAGTACAGTCTATGCTTAACCATCAAGGAACGCCAAAGACTACTCAATCTGGCACAACTGTTTCTAATTGGGGTGATTGATGGCTGGAGATACTAGGGATGTAACCGTTACTTTTGGCGATGGTACTAATCATGTTTATCAAAATGTACCTAAAGATGTCAGTCCAGATCAAATAGAGCAACGAGCTACAAGAGAGAATCAAGGAAAGAAAGTAACCAACATTTCTGGTGGTTCTCCTGTGCAAACAACTGCACCTGTACAAGATACAAATAAAAATACTGCTGCGTATGTAAAGCCTTCTGAAAGAGTAAAAGCTGTTGGAGAAGAAGCTGCTACTGGCGCTGTATTTGGTGCTTTTGCTCCTGAATTGCTTACTGCTGCTGGTGGTTTAGCTGCTGCTTTTCCAGTAACCGCTCCTGCTGCTCCTTTTTTAATGGAAGCTGGTATGGCTGCCAGAGGTGCTAGGATAGGTGGCGCTGCATTAGGTGCTATTTCAGGCGCTACTGGTGAAACTGCTGGTCAGATTGCTGAATCTAAATATGGTCCTGGCACTAAAGCTGAATTAGCAAGATTGGTTGGCGCTACATTTGGTCCTGCTCCTGTTGAATATTTAGGAACAAAAGCTGGAAAAGCTATTGGAACAGTGTTATCTGGTTTTGGTGTGCCAGGAATGGGCGCTGCTAAGACTGTAGGTGCTTTGTTACAAGATGCTGGAGTAGATGCTGCATCACTTTCTGCTGAGCAAAAAGCATTTATTCAAAAGAAATTGGAAGAAGTGCGTGGCGGTAAAGATAGCCTTGAAGCTCAAAAAGAAGTCTATCAAATGCTTAAAGGTGGAGCTGAAAACATCCTATCTTTAACAGAACAGAACGCTCAATTATTAGAATCTGAAGCTAGAGGAACTATTCTGCAAGCTGAAGCTAGAGCTGGAAGAATTGATGAGCAAACTGCACAAAGAATTAACAATTTGCAAAGCCAATTAAACTCTGCTGCTGACAAAATTAGATCTGAAGCTCAAATAAAAGCTAAGAAAAGCATTGATGAATCTAAAAAATTAGCAGATCAGATTACTAAACAAGGTGAAAACGCTACTGATGCAACCAAAGCATTGCAAAAAATTGAAGCTGATAGGATTCTTGCTAGAGGTCAAAAAGAAGCGGATGATCTTATTAAGAAAGCTAACGCACAAGAATTGCGTTTGCGAAACTATCGTGACAAAGTAATTAACATTACTAAAGGATATTCAAATACCCCTCAACAAGCAATTAGCGCTGTTGGAACTGCTGATTTGCCTACTGATCGTGGCAATATCATTCGTATCGGTTTTGAAAATGTACTTAATGGCTTAAAAGAAACTCGTCAAAAAGTCATTGATAAAATGCAAAAGCCTGTATTTGACGCTGCTTTAGAAAAAGAAAAGTCAGGTCAACGAGTTGAGCAAACACAAGCATTTGAAAACGCATTAAACAAAATTGATGCCATGATTACCAATCCTAAAACGGGATTGTCAGACATTTCTGTTGGTGAAGTTAAAAACGCATTGACTAGAGCTAAAAGCTATCTTGATCCAAGAACAGAGCTAGATGGCGTAATTATTGGCAAACCTGTAAGTTTTCAAGGATTGGAAACTGTACGCAGATACTTGCGTGACAGAGCTAGTGGCTTACCATCAGAAGGCTATGATGCTATTAGTCAACAACAAGCTGGCTTAGTTGCAGATGAAGTTGAAAAAATCATGGAAGAATTTAGTCCAGGATTCCTAGCCTACAAAAATGCTTATCGTGACGCATCCGTTCCTATCAATCAATTTAGAACTAAATTAGGTAAAGCTGTTACGGGTAAACCCGAAGGTTTTGATATTGGCGATTATATTAAAGATGCGGCAACTTTAGGAAAGGCAGCATTTTCTACTAGAGGATCTGTAGAACAACTTATTAACACTCTTGGACCTACACAAGCTGAAACGCTGGCTAGAGGATATGCTGCCGATACATTGCGTAATCCTACCTCTAAAAGCGTTCAATCATTTTTAGATAGCAATCGTGATTGGATTGGCGCTTTTCCTAAGTTGCAAGATGATCTTTTAGCAGCAGTAAGGGCTATTGAAAAATCAGAAAGAATTGGCGCTAAAGGCGGTAAATTAGAACAAACTCTAAATGTGAAGATTGGCGCTGTGCCCTCAGGATTGAAAACAGAAGCCCGTAGAGCTGAAGAAGGCGCTACCAGAGAAGCTCAAGCTGCAATTCAAAAAGGTGAAACAGAAGCAGAGCGTGCAGAGCGTCAAGCCCGTGCTACAGCTACTCAAGTTGCTGCAAAAGGTGAAACAGAAGCAGGAAGGATTACTTCTGAAGCAGAAAAAGATATTGAGCGTTCTGCTGGAAAAGTGGAAAAACAAGCTGGAAAACTGGAATCTGAAGCAGAAGCTCAGAAAAAAGACATTATTAAAGCAGGAGAGCAAGAAGCTGCTCCGCTATCTAAACGAGCAGAAGAAGTTAGAAAGAAAGGTCAAGAAGATGCAAACCTTATACTTTCTAACACTACAGCGCCATCCCGTGTTCGTGACATTATCTTAGGTAAAAACGCTGCTGAATGGGAAGCTACCTCTAAAATCCTTTTGGAAACCCCAGGAGGAAAAGAAAAGTTTGCTGATGCAGTTAGCCAAGTCATTGCTGATCGTGCCACTAAGAGCTTAAAAGGCGCTATTGAGGATATGAAGTATGTGGGTGACAATCTGATTACTTACGGTTTAATGACACCAGAGCAAGTTGCTGGCATCCAAAACAAATTACAAGAGATTTTTGTTATGCCAGTAAGCAATGCTCAAAAAATGAGCATGGCACAAAAGTTAGTTCGCAACGCCATTGTTGGATATGTTGCTGTAGTACCCCCTAGAGTGGCAGGAAACATTACAAAATGAGTAAGAAATCTAAAGGTTTAAACCCCGATCTGGAAGATGCTGTTGCAAAACTGCTACGAGAAGTCATGGCAGATGAGATGGCTTCCCTTACTGACAAGTGTAAGGTGATTGACCGTATGGTGAACATCGAAAAGCTCAAACAGAAGATCAGTGATGATGAATGGGGTAGTGGCTTTATTGCAGTAGATGATGAGGAAGGTTAAACTAATGCTTGGTTTAACTTTTAAGGGGATGAAACATGGAAGCAGTAGCATTGGTACGCCTAGCATTGGCGGTCATTACAGACCGATTGATTACGATATTGGCTTTACTGGCATCAAGCGTGATGTGCGGTTGGACAATGTGGAATCCGATGTGGGAGAGAGTGGTGACACTAGCCATATTCGTAGTATTCAGTTATCTTGTAGTCAATACCAAAGAAAGGAACAAAAATGAGCTTGAAACCAAAAACTCCAGGGAATAGTGGAGGTCAACCACATAAGCGCCCAACAGAATATAACCAGCAAATCGCTAAGTCTGTTCGACCACAACTACCCCGTGATGGATCTATGGGTGGAATCAACACAACTTTAACTGGCAAGATGCCAGCGGGATATATGTCTGTTTTTAACTTTGCTGGAAACAATAACACCAAAGATTCTAAGACTACTAAACCTGGCAACGCTGGCAAAAAGAGTATCTACTAATGGCAAACAATATCGCTTTTCAACCAATGGGAAAAACGGTAAAAGTAGCCGTTACTGGCGCTGCAAACACGCAGTCCAATGTATATACAATTACATCTGACAGCCCTGTTAACCAGTATTTTATTTCAAATTCTGATGTTAATAGCGCTGTTTATGTATGGATAAGCCCTACCAACAGTTTTAATGTGGCATTGCCTGATAATGGTCCTGTCTATGTCATTCCATTGCCACCATACGCTTATAAAGTTTTTAGTGGTCCACAAGTTAACTCTACTACCAGTGTTTATGCAAGAGTAATTGGAGATGCAGCTAACGCTTCCGTTTATATCACCCCAGGAGAAGGATTATGAGCTTATTAGACAAAATTGAATCATTTGTTAGTAAAGAGTGCATTGAGATGGGCAGCCTTGCTCATCAGTTAATTCAGCGCTTTGTAGAACACGCTGAACCATCAGCTCCAGCGGAAGCTCCTGCTCCTGCTCCTGAACCTGTAGCAGTTGGTGTTACACCAGTTGAGCAAGAATCAGAAGCACAATAAAATCCCCCTAGGGGATAGAACCTAGCTTATGAGGATAAAGTGCCAGATGAATTTGGGTTTTTGGCAGGTGCAAAGGGGATAAGCGAAGGATATAAAAGCGGTAAAGAAGCTGGCAAGATCATTGGAGCAAGCATTGAAGATGCCCAAAAGGAAGCAGCGGATGTAGCAAGAAGGAAAGCGCAAGAAAGAAGAATAGCGCTTAGAGAAGCAGAGTTTAAGAAGCAAAATGCGCTAATCAAAGCATTAGAAGATTGGCAAAAAAAGAAGCAAATTAGCGATCAAGAAGCAAAGTTAAAGATTGATTTTGTTAAAAAGTATGGCGCTAAAGAGTGGGATGCAGTACTTAGAATTAAGTTGGATATTGAGAACCTTGAGCGTAAAGAGAACGAGGATTTTCAGCACGACTTAAAAGAAGTCAGAAGGGTGCAGTTCTATTGTTTTTTGTTGGCTGCATTGATAGCATGGTATTTAACATGGGGTTATAAATGGTAAAGTTTTTAAAAGACATATTTACTGAAGATTGCGGAGAGATGTTCTGCATGGCACGGTTTTTAGCATTTATTGCAATTTCTACTTTTGCTATCTGCGCCATCATTCATGTCATGAACAATCCAACACTAGATTTAAACCAGTTAGGCATTGGTTTAGCTGCTACCTTAACTGGTGGTGGTGCTGTGATCGGTGCTAAAGCTGCTACTCAAGTTCCTAAAACTAATGTTCCCCCTACCAATTAGTACTTATCTCTATATTGCTATTGCGCTAGGCACGGCTTTTATTACGCATCGTGTTGACGGTTATTACGAGGAAAAAGCCAAAGTAGAAGCCGTAGAACACGCTATTGCAGAGCAGACTAAGGTGGTGCAAGATCAAGCTGCCGTATCAATCCAAACACAAAAGGATAAAGATGAACTGGAAACTCGCTATAACGCTCTTATTGCTCAGTCTAGGGGGATGCGGAACAACGCAAACCTTTCAACAGGTCAATCCGCCACCCCTACAGTACCAAGTCAAGGATTCAGATTACTTGAACCAGATGTCGAAGTTCTTATCGGGTTTGCAAGACAGTGCCAAATCTCAGAAATAGAACGCAACGATGTTATTAACAAATACAATTCTCTCATGGTGAAATAATGGAATATTCAAAAGATGGTTTACATCTCACAGAACATTTTGAAGGTTGCAGACTTAGTGCCTACCCCGATCCTGGTAGTGGGGGTGATCCTTGGACTATTGGCTATGGTCATACTGGTCCTGAAGTGGTTGACGGATTGGTCATAACCCAAGAACAAGCTGAAGAATACTTACGCCAAGATGTTCAGAAAGCTGCTGCCGATGTTAATGCTAAAGTTACTGTGGAGCTAACCCAAGATGAATTTGACGCACTTGTTGATTTTGCTTTCAATTGTGGTTGCGGTAATCTTAACCACTCCACACTCCTAAAGAAGGTTAACGCTGGAGATTTTGAAGGCGCTGCTGAAGAATTTTTAAAGTGGGATATGGCTGCTGGTCATCACATGGCTGGCTTACTCAAACGCAGACAAGCGGAGGAGTTGGAGTTCATGAAAGGATTTAGCAATGCCACTAGCTAAAGGAAGTTCTAAGAAAACCGTATCTCGCAACATTAGCAAGATGGTTCGAGAAGGTTACCCACAAAAGCAAGCTGTAGCAGCAGCACTCTCTACTGCTAGAAAGAGCAAGAAAAGTGGCAGAACGAAAAAGAGGTCCTAACCTTTCCGTTGGGCGTGGCGAAAAGTTATCCGTATCCCAAGGCGGAGGATTAACAGCCAAAGGAAGAAAGAAATACAACCGAGCAACAGGAAGCAAGCTAAAAGCACCACAAAAATCAGGATCAAGACATAAATCATTTTGCGCTAGATCCAAGCATTGGAAAGGTGAGCGTGGCAAAGCTGCTCGTAGGAGATGGGGATGCAGGTAGATTCACACTATAAGTCTTTATTAAAAGCGGTGTCTTGGCGTGTTACTGGAAGCCTTGACACCTTTGCTTTATCTTGGATTATTACTGGCACTGCAAGTCTAGCCTTCAGTATTGCCTTTGTTGAACTGTTCACCAAGATAGCTCTGTACTGGGTACATGAGCGTATCTGGCTAAAGATCGAACTATGAATCATTGGGTACTAGGCGAATCAGGCGCATCATGGAGCAGGGATGAGCTGTCCTTCGAAAGCGTAAGTACCTATATGGCTGAGTTGACACCAAGGAGCAGCATAGACCTTGCCACCAGCTTTGCGCCAAATGTAGCAGAAGTGATAATCTTCTGATAACAAGCGACCAGTTTCAGGTTCAATAGAGGTAGCAAAGTATTCTTTGATTTCTTCCCTCATACCTACTTGACCATTTAGATCATTGACATCGTTAAAGTAAGACGGCACTTTGTCTGATAATTGCTCAAAAACTTCACGCTTAATCATCATAAAACCCGTACCGCCATTAAAGATCTCTACAGGCTGTCCAACAGGCACAGTCACTTCACCTTGGTAATCCACCAGATTGACCACAAAACTGCCTGTATAGCTCTTTAATTGATCCTGTGGTACTCCGCTATCCATTGCCTTTTTAACGCTATCCCAATTGATTTCTTTCTTAGGGTAGATACCGCAAATAATGTCCTTGTCCACCTCAAGCATTGCCATAATGTCAGCACCCCTAAACTTAATATCGCTATCAATAAAGAGTAAGTGAGTGCATCCGCTCTTGATAAAGACATTGGTAAGCGAATTTCTCGCTCTAGTAATCAAGCTCTCGTTGAACATAAAGCTGTACTGAGCTTCCACTCCAGACTTTTGTAGCAACATATTGAGTTCCATAATTGACTGCGTATAGTAACCAGCGCACTGACCGCCATACATTGGTGTAGCTACAAAAATTTTCTTATTCATAAATAATCCCTAACATCGTTTAATAAAAGAGGATCAACGACACACTTATCCCCATACCCAAAATTTTTCAATTGGTGCTTTGCAACAAAATCTTGCCTTGTAATCGCACCTACTAGCTCTACTTGATACTCATTCAAATACCTTGCAAACACTGCTAAATCTGCTTTAAAACTGCTTAATGTATTAAACAATAAGTACTTTGCTTTGCTTGTTTTGACATCAATCTTGATACCGCAATACTCAAAATCCCAACCAGGATCACCGCCAGGGTGTAAGTCTAAATTCACTGGTGTATTTATCACCTTGCCTACTGCCCATTCCCCTGACATACCTTCTCTAGTTATAGAAAAGTCATCTCTTTTTTGATCCACTCGATTACTAATGATTCCCAAGTCTTTCTTGTAGCGCCATCTTTCATGCGCTGCCCATGCGATCTCATAAGTATCTAGCTCAGATAATCTGACAATCATTTCAATTCTCTGAGTTCAATGCTATTTCTGCCAAATCTGACAATTTCAAAGCACCTTCTCCGCATCAAAAAAAATCGGTTTTTCATCATTTCTCTTGTGCCTTTCCAATCCAACTATCAACAATATCAAGTGATTGTTTGGTTAAATACAATTTGTCTTTCAATGACTCTATTTCAGCTTGTTGCTGGCGTAGCATGGTGGCGGCATCTTGGTTATATCCACCATCACCGCACAAATCAATTAAATCAGCTAGTTCATTTGCGTTCATTAAATATCCCCTTAAAGTGCCAGCTATCCAAGAAGTTGGCTGGCGCAACCCCTAACTACCTGGCTAATTCACGCCAGATTCCCCTTGGACTGGTGATTGATCTTCTAAATAGTCAAGCATGACTAAACATCCACCGCCTTTTTTCACCATTCCCCGTTCAATTCGTACCCAATGTACTTGCACATCATCGTCAAATACACCAGCATCCTGTAAAGCATCCAGTATTGGCTTAATGCAGTTATCTACATCCATGAGCTTCTTAGAGCGTGGATACAGAAAAATATCTACCCAAATCTGTTTATCCCCAAATTTAGGTACTCTGAACTCAGCGCAATACTCTGCGACTGCATTTTTAAACTCCCTACCTCGCTTAGAGATAAAACGCCTGTTTCCTGAAGCAATCCAGTAGTTATTGATACTAGGCGGGTAAGGTAAATTTAAAACAACCATTAAAAGGGTACATCTCCGTCTTGAACTCGATTAACTTCTTTAGGATAAGTACCGCCATTATCTGGCTTCCAGTTGTCCTCAGAAAGACTGATTAAGCTGCCTTTAGGCGTTTGCTTAGTCCACCCTGCTATCTTGAGAGTTTGCCCTGCTTTGTAGTCCTCAGAAAGCAATAGCGTGCCTTTCCAATCAGGTGATCTGTCGTGTTTTTTCTCATTTTGAAATAACACCCCTTTGCCCATCTGGGCGATATGTCCATTAGCCATTACTGATTTCCTTTCTGTGGATTGAGAGCTTGGATAAGAATTTCGCTGTTGTATTGCCATCAAATGTTTTTGTATAGGCTTCATTTACTTCCCTGAATTTTTTGATCTTTTCGAACTTTTCCTCTGGCGTAAACTTGGTAGATTCATGAATTTTGGCGTGCATCTCTGCAAACCCATCAATCCAATCATCTAAACAGATATAGCGTGCATAGGGTTCATCTTGACCTGGAACATACATCGGCAATGCTATATCAGGAATATCCTCTGGTAACGCTGATAATTCGACTACATTGGGAATAACTGATCCCATCTCCTTTAATACTTTAGGCTTGATGGTCGTGGTTTCAAAGTTTTCGACTTCATCGGGTGAGTAGAAGCCAGTAACAGATCCTGGGAAAACTGATCTAATACCTTCTGATATACAACGGCTTCTAAGCATCGCTCTAGGGAATTTTTGCCATCCGCTTCCAGGTTTGACAAGACCGATTTTGGTGGCTTGCTCGATAGTCCATGTAACCGCAAGGTCACCCCCGTTGGGATGTGAAAAAACTCCTGTAACTCGCTCATCTGTGTAATCCTTCCATTCGACTTTGCCACCTGCGTTTTGAAAGCGTGCCAGCATTGCATCTGCCTTAAGAGCTGGTCTGCCTTGAATAATGTGAAAATCCCTCGCTGCTGTTGCAGGGTGTAACCCTTCAGCTTGAGCGACTGCCATCAGTGCTAGGACTGAGTTTTTATCCTTCATGCCAAACAAACCACTAGCAGCAATTGCCGTAGCCATTTGCTCCATTTCGGAATATGCGACTAAATTACTCATGTGAATTTCTCCATAATAGTTAGGATCGTGTCTATGACAGAACTGGCTGTCATCACCCATACTGCTAAATCAAGGTTATTCATTTTTTTCTGCCTTTTGAATTAAAGATCTAACAAACTGTCTTTCACTAAATAAACCAGTTAAACCCCATTTTTTGGCTTCTTCAGCAATTTCTTGATCCGTCATTTCTTTTAATTTTCTAAATGCTTTGGCATCGTTAATCATAGAATCTAAGATCATTTGACTAAGAACCTCCGAGAACCTGGTTGCTCAATAACAAACTTCTCATAAACATCGGGCATAGCTTGTTTAAAAAGATCTGCTGAGAACCGTTTAGAGGGCTTTGCAGCCTTCCAAGTCACTAGGGTGCTACCATCGTATGACCTGATCTCTGAGCTTTCCCCTAAAACATTCCTAATCATCACTTCAAGGGCTTCTTCCCCTGCTTCAAGGTTCTTGATCTGGTTCTTGATGTCCTTAAGTTGGGTGATCGCCATCTCAATCTGCTGCGTTGCTGTAATAACGCCATCATTTGAGCTAGGGAACATAATCTTAGTTTGCTCAATAGTCTGAGCTGGTGGCAAAGTGTCTGCTTGGCAATAACCCCAAACCTCTGCCATCTTTTTAATAAGATCTTCCTTTTCACCCTCAGTAATATCAAATCCAAACATACAGAACTCTTGACCGCCAAATAAGACGGCAAGATATATTTTCTGCACGCCATGACAAGCAGCTTCATGAATAAGCTGTGCGTAGTCCGCATCAGGAATACGATTACTATCGAGATCAAACTTATTTCGATGGATTGCATTGTAGTTTTTCGCTTCTACAAGAGTGCTACCATCAGCACTAATAAAATCAAAATGGCTACGAAACCAATCATGCTTGGGGTGGGTGATTGCATAGTCTGCATCCTTTAATTCCATCTTTAATTTATCTTGTGCAAGTCTGCCGATCACTGGCTGCATGATGTGACCAAATTGCACTGCTTCAACCCCTGATAGGTCTGGGATCTCTTTCTTGCCTTGTTTTTCAAGAATGACATCAACCATCTTGCCATTAGCAACCTTACGGCTGTCACCTGACCAAATAGCTGAGCGCCTTATCTCTGGTGCAAAATCTGCTTGATCGTTCATACCACCTCCATAATGGTTTTAACAATCTCTTTCCAACTGTCGATCTCATCTTCTAGATCTTCTAACTCTTGACCTAGCTTGCCAGTTTTGATCTGCTCTTGTTTTAACTCATCTAGCATCTGAGCTATAAGGTCATCTTGCCTTGCGACTAGGTTTTTAAGACGATCCACCTCTTTTTTGGTGTAAGCATCATTGATCTTCTTATCAACTGCCTTCACTGGAAAAGGTGTCTTAGGTTTATTCTTACTGCTTGGTGTTTTTGACATGATTAACTCCATTAGTTAGGTTATTTACCAAAAGGGATTGCTGAAAGATCGTCAAGATCCTCTACTTCAATAAAAGCAAACCACTTCGCATCTTCCCCGCATCCGCTTATGGGTAAGTTACGGCTATTGTTTGCTGTCATTTTCTTTTGTAGTCCCGTCACCATATCGTGAGGGCGTTGGGGTGACAAGCACTGCATAGTGCTTTGGTCTAGGTGTTTGCAATTAACGCAATATTCCATGATTATTCCTTATTAAATAGTTAGGGTTTGATTACTACAGTTATGACTTTACTTCATTATTTGCATTATGTGCTAATTTAATTCTCTCCAGGTGTAGTTTTTCTGCAAAACTCATCGGTAGTGACAATGGCTGCTGGTTTTCCTTCTTGGGGGATAACAACTTCACCGAACTGGTTGATGTAATACGCATCGCCTTGCTCCTTCGCTTTAATTAAATTACGGGCTTGATTCCTGGCGTTCATTTCTTGCCATTTTGCTGCATCTTGATCTGCTTTACTCATGTTGCACTCCTTTTAAAAATATGTTTAAATCCGACTAAGTTTGTTTTAGTGGTGGTTTTGCGGTTAGTTATGCGATAGGGCATCCGTAACAGTTTTAACCTCGTCACCAAAATCACCTCTAAAGCAAATTAAACGGGAGCATTACCCACTCCTTCTAAACACTGTGACGGTGAATAGAGATAAACGAGTTCCGCTAGTATCTGGGCGACCTTTACAGGAAAGCACGCCTTTAGTTAAGGGAACAAGCGATAAACGATAGTCACTTGCATTTTTTGCAAATACCCGCCTAAAGCGGGTTTGGTGCTTAGCAATTCGGGTTATGTGCGAGTGAACCATCAAATAGCCATCAAAATAAAGAGCAACGCAAAAAAGCACAGCACTAGAGTTACCAAGTAAAGAGCGCTGAAGCACTGGCGAGCGAGCGAGTGAGTGAGCGACCATTTAAAGGGATTACTTGATTTTTTAATGAATAGATGACGCTCAATAGTGAAAATATCATTATTTCTCATAAATACCTCGAAAATTAGTAAAACGATTTAAAAGCGATATAAGGCGTTATTTAAGGGCAGGTGATACCTGAGTATCATCTAAACCCTAAAATGCGCTTAAAACAGTGATCCTGCCCTGTTTACTGACATCCAGGCGTTAAACGATAGGCAGGTAATCCCTTGCTTAGCACATAGATAGCAATAAGCGCTGTATTTGTCGGATTTGCTCATATTGCACCCGACACGATCTTAGAGATCAATTCCTGGTCATGTTTACTTAGATTAGATATTGCATTGCATACGGCAGCATAAAACCCTGCTTGCGCTTCAATTTGCCCTGACATATTCCCGTTTAATTGCTGCTCCAGGCATTTATGATCTTGCTTAAGCATATTTTCCCAATCGGCTCTAGTGATACGGGATAAGTAAGCATTTAGTATTTTTGCGTGATCCATTGTGAAACCTCCAGTAGTTAGGTAATGATTGCCAATAGCAATCCGATAAGCGCCTATTGCTAAGCGCCTATCAGTTGATACTAGGCTGCTGCCTGGTTGGTTATTGCATCTAGATTATTGATGTAATCGGCTGCCTTTTGTGCTAGTGCTGCAGCGTTGAATATTGCTTTATTGTCATTTTTTAGGCAGGTCAACCAGTTGCCGATGTAGTCAGCATGCTGTAACTCACCAGCAATACCATAATCAGCACATAAAAAAGCTGCGCCCATTTCAGCAACCAGCTCCTCAAATGCATAAGCGGTATCAGCAAACCGTTTACCTTTAGTTCTATCTAAACGATGAGCCGCTCCGCTCCAGTGTGTCAGCTCATGCAATACAGTGGCGTAGTAATGGCTCTCGCTTAAAAAGGTAGAGCGATCAGGAATAGTGATGCTATCTGAGCTAGGTCTATAAAATGCTCTACCTCCGCCATGCGAGATCTGAGCGCCTGTTTTTAGAATACGATCCTCAAGCGCTGGCACTGGATTAAATGTAGAGATCACAGGTTCAGGTTTAGTAATCTCTAATCCCTCAATCTGATCCAGGTTAAAAACATAGTAAGACTTTAGCAAGGCATAAGTAGAATTTTCAGGATTTGGATCAGTAGGTTTAATCTCGCTCTTAGTAACCTGAGAATAAAATACTACTTGCGTACCCTTCTCTCCCTTGCGCACATTCCCGCCCATTTCCTGCCATTGCTTGAATGATCCCCAAATAGGTGAGCTGTAACCTGACATACCTAGAATTAAACGGTTAACGCCTGAATACTCTTTTTTAGATACGATATTGCGATCAGCTCCGCCTACGCTGCCTGATTTCCAGGGTTTGATCCAGGGCGCTATCCCTGCCTCAAGTTGAGAGATGATTTTATTAGTAACGCTATCGTAAACGCTGATACGGTTTGATGATGTAGTCATGATGTTTTGTCCTAGTTAGGTTAGGTTTAATCAATATAGCTATCATAGCTATATGTTAAGTATAACGGTAATAATCTAATAATGTTTACAATTATTTAGTAGGTATTTTCCCTTAGTTGCATAAATGATACAGTCATAGCTATAATATCTATATTTAGATCTTCTATAGTTTATATAGATCTATTAGCTATCTTCTATAGATTTTATAGGTACTTAGTAGATATATGTATAGATAAGAGAGTATGAGAAAAGATAGGGGGATAGGTTTGCTACCCTTGCGCTCTTTTAAAAACAGAAAAGGGTTACCTGTCATTCTTGCTTAATCATCATTGCATAGTCATCACCAGGGCAAAACTGGCGCTTAGTCATCACTAGATCATCACACGCAAAACCATGCCCAAGTGATTGGGTTTGGGTTCGGTTGAGTGCGTACCCCTCTCCGATACCACCCCAAAAAAAATTACAGTTTTTCTAGAACTACCGTGTTCTTCGATAGGTAAGGTTTAGCAGCGGTGGTGTAGATACAGCGTGTTAAAACGCTGTCTTGGTTATAAATGTTGTGCGTAGTCCACATTGGACCAGTATCCACACCAAGGATGTTGTCCACATAAAGTGACAGATTTCCGATGTCAGTGACCGTCATTTTGCGCTCTAAAGTACTCTCACACACCCCTGTAGGGTAGGTTGTAATGACTTTTAAGCCCTCATTTGCAAGTTCTTTAGCCTTGTCTATAAACCACGCCTGGTTATAGGAGGGGAGCTGCCCAGATTGGGGAGGGCTGTTAATGATGAGGTAATCAAATTGTGGGTACTCCCTTGCCTTTAAATCGGGGTACTCAAAGAGTAAATCTTCCCTACAAGCTATAGGCGAGGAAAGCTCCAACAGGTCGGATAGCTTATCAAACCAGGCTAGGTGGAATTTCACCCAATCATCACGGTCAGGATGGTTGTGAAAATAGTTTTCCCTCCCTATCCAAGCGTTAACACTATCGGGTGGGATCGACAGATCTGCAAGCCCTATAGAAACATCTTCACAAAGGGGTTGTAGTTGGCTGTGATACTGGGGGTGACAGTGGTGGGTGAAGTCTAGGTGGGGTTCTTGTTCACAGACCTTACGCAAGTAATTGAGATGAATAAGGTTATCGCCTAGATGATATTCGTTGTATGTGTGTATCATGATAGTGTATGATGATGGAAGATATAAGGAGAATAGCATGAGTATTGAAATTGATAAAAATATTCCGATACCCCCTGAGAAAAAGCGCAATGTGTACCCATATAAGGTCATGGAAGTCGGAGAATCATTCTTTGTGCCAACGGGGAAGCTACAAATTGTCTGTAACGCAAACTACAGAACAGGCAAACAATTAGGTCGTAAATTTATCGCTAGAAAAGACGGGGAAGGGGTACGAGTATGGAGAACGGAATGAATGGCAATAATGTAATGTCGGTAGCTCAGTACATTGAGAAAGCCGATGACCAAGCCAAGAAGATGTATATGCAACGGATTTGGGCTATGGAAAAGGATCAAATTTTTCATGAGCTAATGCGAGTTCATGCCAAGTCATCAGAGTTGTTAATGCAAGCGGAAAACGAGATTGCTTACCTCAAGTCCTTGTTAGATGGACCAGAGGATGGCGATGCAAGACATTGAGCAGCTATCAAAAGAGCGCCTGATTTATAAGACTGAGATGTTAAGGGCGCTTTCTTGCAAGACCAAGAAACAAAAGATAGCCTTGGCAAAAGAATGGCGAGAGAAATACAGTCCAATGACCTATGACGGCTTAATTAGCCTTGCTAAGAACCATACAGCCCGTTTAAAGGTGGCTTATTGGGATTTGCCTAACTTTGAAGAAAAACGGATGGAGAAGCACAATTGAAAACAAATCCTTTAGTTCCTGGTTATTACAAAATTGGTGATTTAAAGGCTTATTGGAATGGTCAAAGTTGGTTAGGTTCAAAAAACATACCTGATTCTTGGAAATGGACTGTACAAGACTTTGATTGGGAAGAAATGCCAGAAGAAGATGATAGAAGGGTGCTACATAGCTTTCCTGAAGCCAAGCTCTTAGAAATAAAGAAAGATTGCGTTGTTGGCAACCATTCTCACAAAATTAAGACAGAGCTGTTTGTTTTGTGCAAAGGATCTGCAATTTTATACATTCAGGGGAAAAGTGCTACATCAATGAACATTGGTGAAATTTATACCGTATCCCCAGGGGAACATCATATGTTTGAAATTAAAGCGGGTAGCGTATTGATTGGTTTAAATTCCATGCCTTTTGATCCACAGGATGATTACAAATGAAAACCGCAGCCGTAGTGACCGTGACCAACGGGAAGCGCCCAGGCGAATTGTTAAATTGCTTGATGTCTGTAGCAAGCCAAACATACCCCGTTAAACATTACATTTTTTGTGACGGGGATTTTCAAACCTTTTGGGATATACGAAATCTGCATGGGAGCGATTGCGTAAAGGTTTGCTATTGGGATTCTTATGTCGGTGGCAAGGATGTAGAAGGTCGCAGACTGTACGCAGCTTCCTCACTCTTAGTGAACGAGGATGTCACCTTCTTTTGCAATGACGATGATTGGTATAAACCGAATCATGTGCAATCCATCATGGCTAAGATTGATGAAGGCTACGATTGGGCATATTGCTTAAGATCCGTTTATGACAAGGATGGCGCTTATGTCCTTGATGATGACTGCGAAGCTCTAGGAGAGCTACACGACTGTTGGCAAGCCCAAGGTCACCGCTTTGTAGATTGGTGTATGTGGGGTATGAAAACCGAGAACCTCAAGATGATTGCTAGTGTCTTAGCACAGCCAGGGTGGGGTGGAGATCGTAAGTTTTATGCCACTGCAAAACAAGTCTTTCCAAAGTTCACTTGGTCAGGAGAGCGTACCTTTTGCTTTCGACTAGGTGGTAACGAATATTCTGTTGATCGTGGATTCTTTGAGAAAGGCAACTATACGATGTTGCAGAAATACGACAACAAATTACCTTGGTTAAACCATGAGTAAATTTAACCTCCAACATTTTTACTACTTTTGTAAGCAGCTCAAGATTGAAACCAAAGAGCAAGGCTTACGCAAGATGGATAACCTTCTTGGTACTCAAACCTATGTGATGAATGAAATCGCAAAAGGTTTGCAAGATGACATCCACTTTTTTGTTATCTTGAAAGGAAGGCAACTTGGAATCACAACAATCTCCCTCGCACTTGACCTCTACTGGCACTTCATGCACCCAGGGCTTCAAGGCACACTCACAACAGATACGGAAGAAAATCGGGATATGTTCCGAACAACCCTTGCCATGTATATGGATGGTTTGCCCAAAGAGTTTAAAATCCCGATCCTTGCTCACAACCGAAATCAGCTTTCCCTCAAAAACCGCAGCCGTATCTTTTATCAAGTCGCTGGGCTTAGAGCGAAAGGAAGTCTTGGTCGTGGTAAGGCTATTACATACCTACATGGAACGGAAACCAGCTCATGGGGAGATGAAGAAGGACTAGCTTCTCTCTTGGCTTCCTTGGCTGAAACCAACCCTGACCGTCTATACACTTTTGAGAGTACGGCACGGGGGTTCAATATGTTTCACGATATGTACACCACTGCCAAGCGTGCTAGAACTCAGCGTGCCATTTTCTGTGGCTGGTGGCGTAATGAGCTGTATTCCCTTGATCCTGAAGGACAAACCTATAAAGTCTATTGGGATGGCAAACTCACTGGTGAAGAAAAAGAGTGGGTTCGTGATATTAAGAAGCTGTATGGTGTAGAGATCAATTCTCGCCAGATAGCGTGGTGGCGTTGGAAGATGCTTGAAGGTATTAAGGATGATTCCCTCATGTATCAAGAGTTTCCTCCTACTGAGGACTACGCCTTTGTGATGACAGGTACTTCTTTCTTCTCTAATGCGAGGTGTACGGATGCCGTTAAAAAACTCAAGAAAGTTCCTTACCAATCCTATAGATATTCTTTTGGAGTTAACTTTCACGATACGGAAGTCCTCAAATCCACCGAGCGCCTTGCCACGCTCAAGGTTTGGGAAGAACCTGTGGATACTGCTTATTATGTTATCGGTGCTGATCCTGCTTACGGATCTAGCGATTGGGCAGACCGATTCTGTATTCAAGTCCTTCGTGTCTATGCTGACGGATTGGAGCAAGTAGCATCGTTTGCCACTTCAGAATTAAACACTTATCAGTTCGCTTGGGTGATTGCTCACTTAGCTGGTGCTTATAAAAACTCTACTCTGAACCTTGAAATCAATGGTCCAGGGCAAGCGGTTATCAATGAATTGCGTAATCTGAAGCGCCAAGCTGCTGCAATGGGTACAGCATTAGGGAAAGACCTGATGGATGTGTACGGCAATATGCAAAACTACATCTGGCGCAGAAATGATACCCTTGGAGGAATCAGTAATTCTATTGGGTGGATGACAACGGCAGCGACTAAAGAGCGTATGTTGACTTACATGAAGGATTATTTTGAGCGTGGGATGCTAGACATCTGGGATATGGACACCATCGAGGAAATGAAAACTACTATTCGTGATGGCAGTTCTATTGAAGCATCAGGGCGCAACAAGGATGATCGGGTGATTGCTACTGCCCTAGCTTGCGCTGCTTATGCTGAACAAGTGCAACCTAGGCTAATAGCCCAAAAGCTAACTAAGCGTGTATCCCGTGTACAGGATGATTTCACCCCTGAACAGCTCACTGTTGGGCGTAATGTCAGTGATTATTTGAAAAGAATAGGCGTTTATGGCGATTCCAACGGTAATCCACAGTAGATCTGAGCTAAGACGGATTATTAAGCGCTTTTTACAGGATAAAGAGCGTGGTATCTCTATTCCACTGTTTGCTGATCTTGCTGGTCTGTCTGTAGCCCATATACGAGATGTTTTCCTAAATGAAACCGAACCATTGACCGAATATGTGCAAAGACGAGTATCTAAAGCGTATCAAGAGTGGATTGGTGGCGAAGTAGCCATTATGCAGAACCGTGATCGCAGTTTATTTGTCCAATATCGCAAAGAAGCTAAGCCTGTACTGCATAAATCTACTAAATTGACATTGGTTAACGGTGAGATTAAGATTAACCTTGGTATTAAGCCAAGACATGATTATTCAGATTTAACACTTGACGAGCAACTGAAGGGGAAATAACAATGGCAGTAACGAATGATTACAAGTGTCCTAAACATGGATACTTTGAAGCCCGTAAACCACAATGTCCAATGAAGGATTGTCATGAAGAAGTTATGGTCGTATTTTTGCAAGCTCCTAACCTTATCAGCGCAAAAACCAAGTTCACTGATAAGTCAACCAAGCAACTTGCAATCGAGTTCGGAATGTCAGACATCAAAACCACAAAGGAAGGCGAACACCAAGAAAACTTCCTCACCAAGAAAAACAAGTTCACCGAAAAAGAATACGAGCAAGCTGAAAAGTACGCAACCCGTAAAAAAGGAGTTGACAAAGACAAGCTCTCCAGAAAACCCATCCCGCAACCCGAAGCGCCAAAAGAAGCACGCCCAGGCGATGCTGCTATCTGGGGAGGTGGTTCGCAAGGCTTCCAAGGATTAAATATGCAATCACTTCTTAGAGGTGGTGCAATTAAACCTGTACGAGATGAGCAAGTGGGCTTGACACCGCAACAAGCTGGAGTTATAAAAGGACCTACAATTGATCCAAGCTCTACAATGAGAGATCCTGATAACTTACAGATTAAGCGATGAGAATACCGTCAAGCCCTGAAGCAAGAGAAGATTTCTACTTAGACATTATTGCCAAGTGCTTGGTATCGAAAGAAGCCCGCAAAGGTGATTACACCACTCAGCGGGCTTATTATTTGTTTGGCGCTGGTCCTGAAGAACCGCCAGCGTACTTCAATAAGATCAATCCTCACTTAGATCAACTTACCAGTTTCCTTTACAGCTCTGAAACTACTCGCTTCTCCTTACAGCTAGGCGCATCGGTTCATGAAGCTGAGCAACGCAAGACACCACGATTAACACAAGCCCTCAATGACGAGTGGCTAAACTCCAATGCAGACCAAGTGTTTTCTACAGCATTGACATGGGCATTGGTTTACAACACCACATTTGTTAAGCTCGTTTACAACAACGGCATTAACCCTTACCTCATTGAACCTGATTCTATTGGTGTTCTCAGGGAGGACATCTCTTATACAGACAGGCAAGAAGCCCTTGTCCAAACTTACTACATTACCAAGTCCGAGCTATATGCCCGTCTGTATTCCCATCCCAAGCGTGATGACATCGTAAAACGCATTACTACTGGAACACGGGTATCTGAATCTGAGATCCCTGAAGCAGTAAACCGTATTGTGATGTCACAAACCAACCCTACGATCTACGGAAACATTAACCTTGATCTGTATGGTGTAAACCGCTACAAGCCACAAGTCGGTGAAGATACCGTTGAGATGACTGAGCTGTGGGTGTGGAATAATGAAACTGCTGACTATCAAGTAGTCACAATGGCAGCGCCTAATGTCATTATTTATGACCGCCCAGGAGCATCACTGTTTTTAAAAGGCGAGTGTCCTTTTGTACAGATCTGTCCTAACCCACTGCCAAACTACTTTTGGGGTGCATCTGAAGTTCAAAAACTCATGCAACTCCAAGTATTGCTCAATGTCCGTTGGGTAGAGATTTTGGATTTGTTATCTAAGCAAGTTAGCCCTCCAACAGCGTTAACTGGCTTTTCTGGCATTTTAGATGAGAAAAATTTTGCTTTAAACCGTGCTGGTGGCTTACTTTCGTCAGATATGCCCAACGCTAAGGCAGAAAGACTAGCTCCTCAGATGCCACCTGATCTGTTTGAGGTGATTCATGAGATCAGCGCAATGTTTGAAGAAGTATCAGGTATTGGTAATGTGTTGCAAGGAAAAGGCGAATCTGGTGTTCGCTCTGCTGGTCATGCAAGCCAATTAGCCCGTCTTGGTAGCTCCAGAGCTAAAAAGCGTGCCTTGATTGTGGAAGATAGCTTGGAAAAGGTCGCAACACTGTACCTCAAGCTCATGCAACAGTACGATCCAACCCATTACAAAGATACGGAAGATGTACCGTTTATTGCTGAGCAATTTACCAACGATTATGTAGTCAAGGTGGATGCACATTCAAACAGCCCAATCTTTACTGAAGATACAAAACAATTGGCATTTAACCTGTACAAAGCAGGTGCAATTGATGAAGAATCTTTACTTGACATGGTGGAAGCTCCAGGTAAACAATTGCTTATACAGCGTTTGAAGAAGATGAAAGCGCAAAAGGCTTCACAGCCACAGCCACCAGCTCAAGCGCCTAAAGAGAAGCACTCTAAGAAAGAAGGAGCGCAGTAATGGCACAAGGTAATGTACAACCAAAAGCAGATCAGCCAAGAGTAACTACTGAATCACTCAAGCGTGGTGAAAAAGGACCAAATTTGCAGTATCGTGTACAAGGTGTTCAGAGTTTTGATCGCAGTCCTAAAACTCGGAATTACGGTAGGGCAATCAGGGGATAGTTAAATTAGGAGATGAATATGTACCGCAAAGCACATAAAAAGTCACGCAAGTCTAAGCGTTAATTAGTTTCCTTCGTGAGGAAAAGGGGTGTGGCTGCCTTCCCCATGAAATAGGTGACCGCTTGCTATTAAGGAGAAATCTCATGGCACGCCCAAAGCGCAAAGGTCGTAAAGGTCGTAAGTAATCCGTAAGGATTATTTCGGACTGACCGAATAAGTCCTACGGGGAGGAGGAAACTAAATAAACCTCCCCACTTGACAAGTGTTGTATTAAGATTACGATTATTGAAAACTTAACAGGAAAAGTTATGGGCGTACCTTCAGACCAGTTGATGCAAATGATTAAATCCCAACGGGATGGTGCTACTCCAGGCGG